>OLEF01000129.1_pt1 | contig 30730 bp, 21 predicted proteins | sample 1602171 | NCBI WGS metagenome assembly OLEF01 (sample SAMN02675048, study PRJEB24791) | human gut metagenome, SKBSTL034 | isolation source: stool | host: Homo sapiens | place: USA
CCATGAGCTGCTCATACAGCGACATGATAAACTCGGACTTCATCACCAGCGGCTCTTTGCCATCCCCGTACCCCTCGGACAAATCCAGCGCATTGATGTGACAGCCGTTTGGGTCAGAGGCAGAAATGGTGATGACCTCGCCGCCCAATGCCCGCACCAACTCGCCATATTCACGCTCCGGGTCCACGATGATAATATCATGGTCGGTGGAGAGCGCCAGCGCGGAGACCTCCTGCTTGGCCGCCATTGACTTACCAGAGCCAGACACGCCGGTAATAAAACCGTTGCCGTTCAAAAGGTTTCCACGATTGCAGATGATGAGGTTATGCGATACGGCGTTGACGCCGTAGTAAATACCGCCCGCGTCCTGAATCTCCTGCGACTTGAAGGGCATGAGAACGGCGGTACATTCCGTGGTCAGGGTACGGGTGGCGTCAATGCGCTTGAGGCCGAGGGGCAGCACCGTGTTCAGTGCGTCCTCCTGCTGGTAGCGCAGAATGTTAAACTGACAGCCCCGCGCCCGCCCGATGGCTTGTAAGGCTTCGGTGTCCTGATCGAGCTGTTCAAGGTTATCTGCCAGGTGCGTCAGCGTCACCAAAGCCAGCATCATACGCTGGTCGCGGCTCATGAGGTCGTCCATAAACTCCTTCGTTTCGCTCCGCATCTGTTCCAAGTCATAGGGGATATTGGCGGTAAAATTGTTGTTCTGATTCTGCCGCTGCTGCCAGCGGGTAATATCCGATTCCACGGACATAATGCGCTTGCGAATATCGCTCACTGCTTCGTCCATCGCCACAGGGATAATGTCAATGGAAAGCATCATATTACGGGGATAGTCCATCAGCTCCGTGATCATCGCGTCAGAAATGAAGCTGGCATACTCCCGCAGGAACAGGGTGCGGCCCACATGATCGCCCAACTCATAGTGATTTTTTTGAAAGGAAATACAGTCCGGGGCGATGCAGTCCCGGAAGTCATGCCCCCTTCGCATGGTGTCCTCCAAATTGAACCGGAATAGCTGTTCCTCGCCAGGGCGATAGAAGTCGTGCAGAAGCCGCAGGCGGTCATTGACTGTGATCTCACGGACGCTGGAGGACATACGGGAAAGTCCCGTGGTGAGGTCAGTTCCGACGCGGGAGAAGAATGCACGGGCCTCCTCCACACTTTTCTTCTCCGCCGAAACGGTGATGTACTTCTCCTGAATGAGATTGTTGCTCTCCGCCGCCTTGCCCAAAACAAGCGCGTTATACTCGTTGCGGTAGAGGTCACGGCGGTCGCCCTGCATGGGCATGAGCAGCGTCCGCCCGAAGTCCTTTTGATTGAGCTGACGGTTAAAGAGCGTGATCTTCGCCGTGGCTCCGATGGGCAGCGAGTTCAGGAAGGAGCAGTAGGTCATAAAGAGTTCCCGCTGCTTTTCCGGGGAGGCCACGGCATAATTGACATCAAAAAAGCGCCAAGTTTTTGAAAACTTGCCGCTTACCTGAAACACACCGTCTTGATAAATACGTTTGATGGGAATGGATTTCTGGACACTGCGGGGAACGGAAAAAGTGTCCCGTTCCGCGCTGCGCCGATGCTTGAAAAAGATCAATGTTTCTTCACCTCGCGTTTCATCGCTTCTTCATAGTAGTTTTCCGCTTTCCAGACACGCTTGCCTGCCATGATGACCTCGGATTTCAGCCATGCCCACAAAAATCGCTCCAGTGTGAGGCCGTTGTACTGAAAGAATCCGGCAGCGGCCACGGGAGCCGCGCCGACAATGCACACCCAGCTCACCGTTTCCCGGTCCAACACTCGGTTCAGGCTGAAATACAGCGCCACCGCAGCGCCCACCGCCAAAACAGAGCAGACAAATTGCCGCACAGATAGGCCGAAAAAGAGCGTTTCACGGTACGCGCGAATTTCCTTGTTGATTTTGATTTCCATAATCAATCTCCTAAAAAAGAAAAGCAAGTAGCGATGGGCTACTTGCTTTTCCTGTCTATTTAATAAAATGTATAGTTTTAATCCTCGTCAGCGGCACCGATCCTGCGTTTTTCTGTTCTTCTCAAATTTGGCAACGGCTGACTTGTCGTAAAACTTCATAGCATCTATTCCGTCGTACTCTTCTTTTTTCACCAGATAATTTCTTGTGATGCCGTGCTTTTTACAATAGTTCAGATACCTTTGCATTCCCTTCCAGCAGGAATTTTCCTTATCTCGATTCTGCTCATCAGCCAGATATTCCGTTGCATTCCAAGCGGTGCAATGGAAAAGATCAGATACCGATAAAATCAAGTATCCTTGCTCCAGTTTTCCAAAGAAGTCTCCTTCCACATCAAACAAAGTCAAGTCATACCACATAGCCTGCTTCTGCCTGATTCGCGGCTCGTCTCTCCAAACCTGAAATTGAAGTTCAAGCCCCATATCCTCAACAAATGCATGAGCGATCACCTCTTTCGGAAAAGCATCGCCCTTAACCATGATACAGCCCAAAATGTACTCCTCGTTGCCGTACTCGTCGCGTCTTTGCTGATACTCTTCCGTTCGTTTCAGCTCTCGCTCCACGATACGGACGATCTTCTCACGGTAATTATCCATAAACGTCTCCTTTATAATCCAAGCATTTCCTTTGCGATGTGGTCGGCTGATTTGACCAAGCCCACCAGTACCAGCAGGTTGAATATGACCTCGCCCAAATAGCTCCACACCTGCGTCACCACGGACGCGCTGCTATCCACCACCGGCGTACCGCTGGAGGAAAAAGCCGAAAAGATGATGCAGGCCAGAACGATCACCGCACCCTCCATGCACACGCCCACATAGCTTCTGAGGAATGCCTTGCCGAAATGGGAAGTCCCCTCTCCGGCAAAGGACGCCAGTGCCACCGGGGACAGCGCGGCATACATATAGATTTTGAAAAAGCGCCCATAAACGGTGAGAATCATAATGAATGCCAGCACCGTAATAAACAGGCTCCCCAGCAGCGTCACCAGCCAAAGGGGGATACTTGCCAAAAAGCCCACATCTCCGATGGCGTCTGCGATCTCCTGGGGCAGCGCCACGGATGCGCCGGTCAAGCCGCCGATGCTGCCCGCCGCCGTTGCCACAATGCCGTTGCACACATCAAATATATTTACCAGCAGGTCCATACCGTAGGTGATACCCAGCTTTGCCAGCACAAAGTAGATAAAGTGCCGCAGCAAATGCTCCGGCCTTTGAAAGTCCCGAAAGCCGGAGGCACTGCGAAAGATACCGATGGCAAAGAACAGCACCAGCAGCCCGTAGCCGATGGCCTGCATTCCGCCATTGATGGTCACAATGGTCTGCCAGATGGTGCCGCCCTTGAAGGTCTGGGGTGATTCCGTCAGCAGTGACCACATTTCCGTCATTTTACTGTTCCAAACGCCAAAGGCGTTGGTCAGGTTTTCTACGATCCAGTTATTATCCAAATGAAAATCACCTCCCGCAAAGGAGCCGGGAGATCCGCCGCAAGGCAGTATCTCCCGGCTCTTTTTATCAGATCGCGCCGATGGCGGTCAGAATCTCCTTTGCAAAGGCGATCATTAAGCCACCAAATAGGCAGAGGAAGCCCTGCGTTCTCTGGCTGGCATCGTGGGACTGGATCGACATACCCACCTGCACGATGCCCCAGCCGAGAATGATCACGCCCAGCGCCTTGATGATGCTGAAGATAAAATCGGAAAGGTTATTGACAATATCCAGCGGATCGCCGCCCGCCGCCATCGCGGGCGTGGTGCAGCAGAGGCAGAGGACGGCAGCACCAGCCGCCGTCCAATAGCATTTTTTCACCTTACTCAGTCTTGTCGGGTTTGAAATCTTTTTCTTTTTCAGATAATTCATGTTCAAGTTCCTCCACGTCAATAAAATCATAATCGTCCAGTGATTTGAACGCATAGGGCAGATCCGGCAGCGCATAATCCGGCGCGCCCAGCGGCTTATGGATATAAGGCTTTGCCTTGCCGTCCGTCGTCAGCTTAATGTTGGGGTGGCGCTTGATGTTGTACTTTTTGTCCAGTACAGGATCTTCCCCTCGTATAAACAAGATCGCTTTATGGGTGTCCAATTTTCGTACCTCGTCAATGGTCATCAGGTCGCGGCCCGTCTGTTGGAAGTTGGTAGAGCTGGAGCCGCTGCGCCCCTTCGTTTCCCCGCGTGTGCGGGTGGCGATGGTCTCCTTGCCCAGCAGCTTCACAATAAACTCCAACGAGGTCGGTTCGTTGCCGCCGCCGAGGAACAGCAGCGTGTCGCAGTTGCCGATGATGCTCTCCCATTCCTTTTCGTACAGCGCCTTGATCTGCTGAATGTTCTGCACGATGATGTTCAGCCCAATATTGTAGCTGCGGCAGGTGGCAAGGATCTTCGGATAGCTCTCCGGCTGGGCCACATTCGCCCATTCGTCCTGAATGACACGCACCGGCACAGGCAGACGCCCGTTGTGCATCTCGTCCGCCCTGCGGTAAAGTGCCTGAAAGCATTGGGTGTAGAGCATTCCCACAAGGTAGTTCATGCTGCTGTCATCAACAGGAATCACGCAGAAGATGGCTTTTTTCTTCTCACCCAGGCTGCCAAAGTCCATCTCATCCACCATTGTCATTCTGGCATACTGCGGGATATTGAAGGTGGCCAGCCGCACGGCGGCGCTTACCAAAATGGATTTTGCGGTCTTGCCTGCTGCCTGCTTGAAAGCCTTATATTGCTTCACCGCCACATGGTTGGGCTGTTCTTCTTCCAATGCCCGAAAGAGCATATCCAGCGGACTGCGGTATTGATCGTCCTCCTCCCGCACCTCGGCAAAGTTCATCATGTAGATCAGCATTTCAAAATTCTGTTCCTCCGGGGGTGCTTCGCTGACGAGGTAGAGCATAAGGGCTGAGTCCAGCGCGATCTCCGCCTTCTCCCAGAAGGGATCGTTGCTGGAAGCGTTGCGGGGTGTGGTATTTTTGATGAGGTTATCAATGAGGGTCAGCACGTCTTTTTCGCTGTGAATGTACGAAAAGGGGTTGTATCCGTCGGAATGGCTGGGGTCGATCAGGTTGAACACCCGGACTTCGTAGCCCTGCGCCGCCAACAAAGCGCCTGCCGCGCGCAGCAGCTCGCCCTTGGGATCTGTGATAAGATAGGAGCAATTCGCGCTGTAAATATTGGGTTTGCAGAAAAAGCGGGTCTTGCCGGAGCCGGAGCCGCCCACTACCAGAACATTCATGTTGCGCTGGGTGATATAGCCGTCCATACCCAGCCGGACCCGCTGGGTCAGAATGATGTTGGCGTCCTTATGCTGGTGATCCATATACTTCCGGTTCAGTTCCTTGGGATTGCCCCACTTGGCGCTGCCGTACTCCTCGCCCGGTCGCCGGTTCTCCCGGCTGGAGTAGTAGAGCGCAATGCCACAGCCGTAAAGCAGCAGGCTCCCCAGCATACATTTCAGTGTGTAGGGCGTCCAGCCTATGGCAAAGGGGCGCTCCAGCACTTGGCTGAAACGCCCCATCCATTGAAAGAGGTTCATACCGTCCTCGTAGGCATAGGCGGCGATTGCCGCCAGCCAGAGGACCAACGGGGAAAGCGCCGCCCACACAGGGGCGGCGCTGCGAAAGTCATTCTGCCGCAAGGCTTAGTACCCCGTCTTGGGCAGCTTCACCGTTGTTTTGGTGTAGACGGTAGTGAGCCAGCGGGACACCGCCTGAATCCACTGCCCATTGTAAAGGCCACCCACATCTGCCACATTCAAAACGCTGGCATTGTTGGCAAGACCGCTTCGGGCGGTGGCGTAGATGTACGGCGTTTCCACCTGCGCAAAGCCCGCCTTTACATTTCCGAACACGAACATGACTTCGGTAACACGCTCGTTGGCGGCAAGGCCGAGGACAGCGGGGCGGGCGTCCAATACGTAAACCTTGCTTGTGCTCAGATTGTCCGCCAAAGTGCGGTAGTCCCCGGAGAGGTTGGTCTTATAGACCACCTTGTAGGAAAGCGGCTGGTTGTAGCTCCCTGTGACGATTTTACCCAGCGTCACCTGCACGGGAAGCTGATCGCGCCAATAGAAGGAGTCAAGGGCAACGGTGGAACTGTTCTTGATCTGTGAGAACACGTAGCGGATCGGCTGACCGGGGACAGCCTGCACAGGGCCGGTTTTCTTAATGGAAATGCCGGTGGAAACGCTGGTATTCTGCACCTCAAAGGTGACGATCTGTCCGTTGAATTCCAGATAGGCGGTCATCATTGTGGGGTTGATGGAGTAATTTGCGGGCGCTTTGATCTCACGGACGGTATAGCGGGACAACGGCAGCGTCTTGGAAATGGCGCGTCCGTTGCGGTCGGACTTGATGGTGTCCACCACATTACCCGCCTTGTCGTAAATCTCAAACACCGCGCCCTCCAGCAGCGTCCCGGCAGGCAGGCCGTTGGTAGCGTTATCGTCTGCGGATTTCTTGATGATCTGGATCTGGCCGCACTCCGCGGTATTGCTCCACTCGATTTCTGTGGTGGAGCCGTAGCGGACATAGATCGTTTTCAGTTCAGGATCAAGCACATAACCGGGGGCGGCTTTGATCTCACGCAGATAATAGCGGCCATCGGCCAGTCCTTCATCGGCGTAGATGTAGCCGTCCTGATCGGTCACATACTCCCCGATGGGATTGCGATTGCTGTCGTAAAGCAGAAACACTGCACCGTAAATGCCCTTGCCGGTGGCCTTGTCCACCTTGTGGAGCAGGATTCGGGAAGACTTATGATTGGTGATCTCCAGCGTGGCCGTCTGACCGTCCTTGACCTCAATACGATGAGGTGTGGTATCCAGCAGGTATCCGGACGCAGTCTCCAGCTCCGTCACAGTGTACCAGCCGCTTTCGGCTTCGGGGAGATAGATGACGCCATCGCTGTCCGTTGTGTAGGTGCCGATGATTTCACCGTTCATCTTACGGATCTCGAATTTGACCCCAGCGATACGCTTTCCACTGTCTTTGTCGCTCTTGATGATCTGCAACCCGCCCACAGGCGTGTTGTAAAAATAAAGCGTCTGTGTGTCGTTGGGATTGACCACCACAGTCTGCGTGCGAGTGTTTTCGTCGATGGCATAGCCGGGAATCGTCTGTACCTCCGTCGCTACTATGGTGCCGGAAATGCCGGAAATGGTGATTTTTCCTTCTTTATCCGTCCAGTACAGGCCGGTGGAGGACAGCGTGCCGCCCTCGGCATCTACATACGAGCCATCTGCGTAGGTGATCTTAAACTCGACACCTTCCAGCGGCTCCTTTGTAACGGAGTCCTGCTTTACGATGATGAGATTGCCCTTGGGGGCGTTGCGGAACTCCACCGTGACAACTTCATTGGACTTGACCTTGACTGTCTGAGGCGTATCATCCAACAAATAGCCGTCCTTTGCACGGGTTTCCTTGATGACAAGTGTGGTACCGGGGGCGATGTCGGTAATGGTGAACGTGCCTGCGCTGTCCGTCACGAACTTGCCGTTGGCGTTGCCGATGAGATTGCCGTCGGAATCCGTGACAAGGAACTCCACGTCAGAGATGGGAGCGTTCGTCACAGCGTCCACCTTTTTCGCCAAAATACCGCCCTTGGGCTGGTTGCGGAACTCCAGGGTCATCACGGAATTGCGCTTGATTTTGATGCTCTGCGGGGTGTCGTCCAGAATGTAGCCGTCCTTGGCCTGCACCTCACGGGCGATGACTGTCATGCCGGGAGTCAGGCCGTCAATGCGGATGGTGCCCGCGCTATCGGTCACATACTTTCCGTTGGCGTTGCCGATCACGCTGCCGTCCGAATCGGTGATGAAGAACTCTACATCGGAGATAGGAGCGCCGGTCACGGCGTCCTTTTTGACAATAAGCAGAGAACCCATCTTATCGTTGCCGAAGGTCACGGTAATGACGTCCTGATCCTTACCGGAAAGATAGACCGTTTCCGCGGCGTCGGTGATCACATACCCGTCCGGCGCGGAGATCTCTTCGCAGACATAAGTGCCTGCCTTGAGGCCGGTTGCAACGATGGTGCCATTGCTGGATGTTTTGTACTCGCCAACCACAGTGCCGCCCGTACCGGAGGTGCCGCCGAGGTAGCGGATTCTAAACCATGCACCCTCCAGCGGCTGACCGCTCTCGCTGTCCACCTTGCGGATGATGATGGCGGAAAGGGGCGTGTTCTCAAAGGTCAGGACTTTGCTCTCGCCACCGGAGATGAAGCATTCCTGCGTGGCAGGCTCCTTGATGGCGTACCCGGACGCCGGTTCCAATTCAGTTACCTTGTACCAGCCATCCTTGATCTCAGGAAGAATGATTTTTCCGCTTGCGTCAGAAAAGTAAGTGCCGAGGTCATTCAACTCGCCGGTATCCGTATGGTTGCTGGCATACCAGATCTGGAACTTGGCACCCTTGACGGAATCACCGGTGACACTGTCTACCTTGCGGATCTCCAAGCTGGGCTTGAGGGCGTTGAAGAAGGTGACGGTAGAGGTTTCGCCGGGCTTCAATGCCACTTCCTGCGGGATGGGGCAGAGAATGACATGGTTGGGAACATTGATCTCCGTCACTTTGAATGTGCCGACCGGGACGGAGTCGAGGAAGATGCGGCCATGGTTATCGGTGGTGGCGCTGGTGGAGAAGCTGCCGTCGATCTGCTCGATGCGGTAGGTCACGCCCTCGATAGGCTCTCCGTTGGCGATGTTCTTCTTGACAATTTCAAGACCGGGCTTTTCATAGTCAACGAAAGTGACCTCGGAGGTTTTGCCGGGGCGCAGCGCCACGGTCTGCTCGGTATTGGTTACGATGTACGGCTCGGGAACGGATTCCTCACGCACAACATAGACACCGGCAGGAATGGCCGAGAGCGTTGCGGAACCGTCCGTGCCAGTCGTGACGGAGGTTGAATAACTTCCGGTAACGGATTTTACCGAGAACACCGCACCCGCGATAGGCTTACCGCTCATGGCATCGCGCTTGATGATCTTCATGCTCGGTCTTTCGTAGTTGACTGCCGCGACGGTGTATTCGCGGTCACCTTCGGAAACATCTACATAAACGCTTTTGGGCGTAGGATCAACACAGAAGCCGTCCGGTGCAGCGGTTTCCACGAAGCTCCAAAGGCCGGTGGCGGCGTTCTCAACATAGATCTCACCCTGCGCATTGGTAATGTCGCTGCCGACGATCTGCCCGTTGAAATAGATGCTGAAACGTGCACCGGCGAGACCGGTTGTGGTTCCACCGGCAGTTTTTTTCAGTACGATCTTGCTAACGCCAGCAGGCGGTGCAGGTTCTTCTCCGCCGCCTCCGGGCTTATCCTGAGTGACCAGTTTGCGGGGACCATAATAGTTGAAGAATGACTGATTTTTGCGGTTACTGGAGATTGCGTACACCGCCCATTTCGCACTCGCGTCCTCCACAATGGATGCGGACTTACCCTGTGCAGTGTACTCTTCAATCTGGCGCTGGAACTCGGCGTCCTCCTGTGATTTCTGCTCCAAAAGCCAGTCGATGAGGCTCAGATACAGATCATAGGTGTCGGCGTTGGCATAGCCGCCCGCATCGCCGTCTCCACCGGGCTCGCCTTTATAGCTTTGGTGATCCCACACATACGTCTGCACGGCCATAAAAAGCTGGCCAACATTGGATGCCTTGCAGTCGTTGAGGTAGGTCATCATCCATTTGACGTTCTCGACGGTCGCGGCGTCCATTTCACTGAGGCCGCTGTTCGTGACAGCCGACTGCAATACGGCATCTGCGTCTGCACCGGTGCCGGACGTCCATGTAAAGGAATTCAGGTACGAAGGCGTTGCGTAATGATAGCCGAGGCCGCTATCCATGCAGTACACGAGCTTACCGTCCGCAAGCGGCGGGCGGTAGCTGTATGGGGTACCATTGGCGAGCAGGCGCGTGCTCCAATATGCCTGGTTGGTGGTAATTTTGAGGCCGGAACCCGTGTTCGACGCGGCAAAAGCCGCAGTCGGCAGCAGGCTCAAGACTGTCACCAGCGTCAAAAGCAGTGACACCAGGCGTTTTTTCATAGGTTTCATAATTTTTCCTTTCTCAAGAGAGGTAACAAAAAGAGCAGGCCGTTAAGGTCTGCTCTTTCCTGATAGTTGATATTTACTTGTTCGCGGGCGTATCCACCCAAGTGACCTCGCAATCGTTCAACAGGAAGACCTGCACACAGTACCAGCAGTCGAAGCCGTCTTTGTCAATGCCGCGCGCCAGTCCGACGCCGATCTCCCCGTATCGGGAGCTCGTCATGTTGTCTGCGTGAGCTTTCGAGTTAGACCACAGCTCGACCACCGCCTCAGAGAGCGTTTTGTGCTGCTGCTCGAGATACAGCTCCGAGATGTTGTGAAGGTTTTCGCCGGTGTACTTGCTGTCGGTGACGGTGTTGCTCTTGCGCCCGTCAGGACGGGTGTGGGAGTAGACGCCGCTTGCGGCGATCTCATCGGCGCGCACCTGCGCCGCCTGCATGAGCTTGTCGTTGACGCGCAGCGCGGCAACACCTTTTGCGCGCCGCAGCGCATTGGTGCGGTCCACGATGTCCTGCTTTGCAGCGGCGACATCTGTCTGCGCAGGCTGCTCCACGGGCTTTGCCTCCGCAGACGTTACCGGCGCTTCGCCGGTGTACGGCTTTTCCGATTCGATCTGCACACATTTGGCATCGCCGTCCCAGTAAACCTCGAATCCTACCGTCTTGCCGACGTCGCGCAGCATGACGTAGTTATTGCCGTTGATGACATAGGCTTCCATCTGCGCTTCTTTTCCATCTACGACAACGCGGTGGGTGCTGCGCTCCGCCACGATCCCGACAGCATACGCCGTGGTAGTGATGCCAGCCAACAGCAGGCAGGTAAGAAAACCGGCTGCAAAACTTCCTCGCTTCATGGTGTGTACCTCCATATCCTTTGATGGCTTCATGGTATCGCGGATACCGCCGTGTGTCAAAAAATCCGCCCTGATTTTTCAGAGCGGATTTTTAGTTACACTTCGCTGAGCAGGAAGTCCAGCGCCTTTACGATTTTGATACCGTCCACGTCGCTGATAAGGTCGCAGTCCATGGCAATCACGATCTTCTCGTAATTGTCCTGCACAGCTTGCAGCGGTGCAAGCTCCCGTGCGCGGGTTTCGGGGGCGTTCATGTTGTCAGTGACCTGGATATACTTTTTCTCATTCATCTTTGTTGCGATGAAGTCGATCTCCTTTTCACCGACCTTGCCGATAGCCACCTCATAACCACGCCGCAGCAGTTCAAAATAAACGATGTTTTCCAGAATGTGTCCCACATCGCCGCCCCGGTTTCCTAACAGATAGGTGCGGAGGCCGGGATCGACGATATAGTATTTGCCCAGCGTCCGCAGATAGTCCTTCCCCTTGATGTCAAAACGCTTGACCTCATAAAAGATATAGGACTCCAACAGTGCGTCGATATAGGCAGAGATGGTCTGCACCGCAGGCTTGGCCTTTCTGCCATCATCCAACAGGCCCTCGCTGACAAGGGTGCGCCCGATGGACGCAGCCGAGGTGTTGTTGCCGATGTTATCAGCCAGAAACAGAATGATCTTGCGGAGCAGCAGCGCGTCGGTAACGGCCCGCTGTTCTTTCCGTTTGCCGCGTTCCAGAATATCCCGCACAACAACAGCGGAATAAATGCCGTCCAGCAGCATATTGGCGCGCTCCTGATCCAGCTCCGCCTCGGCCAGCGCCGGCATACCGCCAAACTGTGCGTAGGCTTCAAACAGGTCGCGCAGCTCATACGCTTCGCCGTCTTTTCCCTTGGCGCGCTGTTTCATAGTGCCGTTAGGGGCTTTGTACTCCTCCAGCAAATAGCCGTGGAAGTCCAAAAACTCACGGAAGGACAGCGGCAGCATCTTGATCTCCACATAGCGCCCGGACAGATACGTGGACAGTTCGGAGGACAGCAGGTAGGCGTTGGAGCCGGTCACATAAATGTCGCAATCCAGATCCACGCGGAAGGAATTCACGGCATCCTGCCAGTCCCGAACCTTCTGCACCTCGTCCAAAAAGAGGTAGAGTCGCTTGCCCTTGGATTCGCGTTCCGTCACATACTGATAAAGCAGCTTGCTGTCCATATCGGCAAACTGCATGGACTCAAAGTTCATCGAGAGGATCTGTTCCTCCATGACGCCCTGTTCCCGCAGATGTGCCATCATCAATTTCAGCAGGCTGGATTTGCCGCAGCGCCGGATTCCGGTCACGACCTTGATGACCTCCATATCCTGAACGGAGATGAGCTTATCAAGGTACTGCGATCTGTTTTTTAACTCCATGATTCTGTCACCACCTTTGTCAGCCATTATATCACCCCCCTTGCGTCAAGTAAAGTTTTTAACATCAATGTGAATAACTTTTTTCTTGTCGAAATTATTCACATCAATACTACTTCTGTCGAGCCTGCACACACCAGCGGTAATCCGGCTGATTCATCACGCAGGTGACAAGAGTGATGATGTTCTCCGTACTGTCGTTCAGAACACTGGTATCGTCCACGCCGATCTTACTGACAGAGTACACTTCATAGCTGCGTGTGCCGAGCTGGGTGGTCAGCTTGATGGTGTCGCCAATGTCAAGGGTGTGAATTTTGCCAAAGTGGTTGTTCACGCCGCGATTGTGACCTGCAATCGCCACATTGCCTTCCCAAATGGAGGTGCTGGCAAAATGGCCCGCGCCCTTGCGGAGCGCGTCCGCATCCGTTCCCTGATACACCCTGACAGAAAGTCCGATGGCAGGAATATTCAACGTTCCGAGGGAGCCATCTCTGTAATACAGGTCTTCCGTGACCGCCGTGTGCTTCACCGGCGTGTTGGTGCCGATTGCCCCACCAGTGATGCTGCCGGAAGCAGCGGGCGGCAGGACGGTCACACCGCCTGTGCCGCTGACCGTTCCCGTGGCCGAACCGCTCACAAGGTTTGGTGTCAGCAGCTCCCCGGCGTTTAGTGTGTAGCTGGTCGGACTTCCGAAAGCAGGTGGGATATAGGCGGCGTTTTTGCTGCGGTCGGTATTCGCATTCTTATCCATCGTGACATAAATGGTATCGTCCGAGGTGGGGCGTCCGAACAGTCCTGCGTCCGGGCCGTCAAAGTGATACTCCAATGCCGATGCAGGCATGGAAAAAGCCGCCAGCATACAGCAGGCGGCCATCAGCGTGGTCAGATATTTTTTCATGCGGCATACCCTCTTTTCTTATTGATGTAGTGGTGATAGCCCTTATAACCGGCATAGCCGCAGCCGCCCAGCGCCGCAGCTCCCACGGGGATCAACAGCCACAGCCAGTTAAAACTACTGTGTCCGGTTTTCACTGCCGCATTCCCAACGCTGGAAAAAACGGCGGTGTAGACCACCGTATCACAGCTTGTACGGGTGACGTCGCCCTTATAGTCCGCCGTGACGGTGTAGCCGGTGGCATATTTGCTGGTGGCGGTGCCGGTGTAGCTTGCCACAGCAGTGTAGCGAATGGGAATGTCATAGCCGTCCGTGGGATCAACAGCCGCCTCCTGCCAGCTCACATCGGCAAGGGTCAGGGTGCGGCCATTTTCGTTCACGGACTTGGGGACAAGGGATACATCGGCGTCAGAGAGGTTGGGATAGGTGCGCTCCGCCGTCACCGTGCGGTTGCTGGTCCCATAGCCCGCTGCCTCCACCTGAATGGTGGTATGGTCAAGGGACAGGACGCCCTCATAGCCGTCCTCGGTCTTGACCTCCAGCTTCGGCTCCAGCATTTTCAGAATTTCCGTCATGTCCTTGGTCTTGCTCTCCAGCGTGACCACCTCGATATGTTCCCGCGTGTCCGTTTCTGTCTGGTCATTTTTCAGCAAATCAAGGAGCGTATAGGTGCGTCCCTCGCGCTCAAAGTCAGCGGTGGGGATCGTGGTGGGATCGTCCTTTGCGGTCAGGTAATAGACCTTTTCCAAACGGTAGACGCCGTTTTCCTCGCTGGCCCTGACCTCGGCGGGATAGGCGGAAATGCCGGGGAGCGTATCTGCGGCAGAGATCATCGTAGATACCGTATCGGCTTCTGTCATGGGCTCTGCGGCCAGCGCCGCGACGCTCATGCTGCACAGCATCAGCGCCGCGCAGAGTGCAAACGCAAGTTTCTTTTTCACATTACGCCTCTCTTTCTTAACGAACGGGCCGGTTCTGCTCCGGCTGCTTACGCTCCTGCGGAGAGATCTCACGCTGAATATCATTTTGCAGCTTGCGGAAATACTTTTGCAGGCTGTCTACCACGCCGCGGCGATCCTGCACCTCCATACCGTCAAACACCTGCCCCACGCGGCTCACATCGGGCTGCGGGGTCTCCACGCCGAAATTACGGCAGAGCATATAGCTGACGCTCTCGGCGTCCATGGCGCAGTCCTCGCGGGTATAGTAGGGATAGCGCCCGTGGTCATGGATACCGGCGTGGACGATCTCGCGGGAGAGCGCCGCAAAGATCTTGCTGTCGATCAGGCGGCTGGATACCGTAATGCTCTGCGTCTTAGGATCATAAACGGCATCCTGATACATGGTGCTGCTGGTGACCACGGGAACGGGGGAGCTGTCCAGCAATCGGCGCAGGGCAGCGTCCATTTCCGGTGTATTGTCTTTCAGGCTCAGCGCCGGAACACCGGCCTTGCCGTGGGTCTGCGTCACATCAAAAACACGCCCAATCTTATAGCCGTGATACTCCCTTCCGTCTTTCACATAGGTGTCCGACACGCGGATCTTCATGCCGTTCTCGTCACGGTTGACGCTGCGCCCCAGCCGGTTCCACACCTCCAGACTGTTGATGTAGGTGATCTCCGGGTTCTGCGCCATCGCCAGCATCACATTGGATGCGCTGTATCGCGGGTTGATGGCCTGCGTATCCAGATAGTGGAGGTATGCGCCGGGTTCGCTGGTGACACGCATGACCGCATCGTCGGAAAGCTGTCCCAACTCCTCGCGCTCCGCTGTTTTCTTTGCCTTCCAGTCCTCGTCCCTCTGCTGCTTCTGCTGGATCAAATCGTCTAACTTTGCCATGTTCGTTTCTCCTTCTCAAAATCAATTTATTCCCGCGTAGGCATAGCCTTTTGAATGGCTTCCCGCACGGTGTCCTTGGTGGGAGCTGTGCCATCCCGTTCTGCCGCGGCTTGCAGTGCCATCAGGCGGCTGCGGACAGAGGGGCGGGCATCAGCTTTCTCCGCAGCCGGTTCCGTAGACGCTCTCGCACCAGTCCCGCGCTCCTTGGAGCTGTTCTCGGACGGAGCGCGGGCGTTCTCTTTTTTTGCGGCAGTATCCTCCTTCACCGGGGCGGGATAGCCCATGCGTTCAAAAATGCGGTTGATCTGCTTGGCGTCCCTGGCCTTCGCCATGATCTCCACCGTACCGGTCTTTTCCACCTTATTGACGATGGGGTAAAACAGGACGCCATAGCGTTTTGCTTCCATCTGAAAGCCCTTCAAGTCCTCCTGCTTGACGGAAAAGATCGTCAGCTCCTCGCCGTCGTGGATCAGGCGCTTGAGGTTGGTCTTACCGGCAAGCTTCTGATTGTCGTTGGCAAGGGCAATCAGAAGGGCGGCAAGATTTTTCGCCCCCAGCCCCGCCAGCTTGAGGGCGCTCTCGGTGATCTGGATGCCCTCACGCACCATCAGGTCAGCGGTTTCACCGTTGGTACTCATGCTCGTGTTCCTCCTTGTTCTTTAGATTTTCCTGCCGTTCAGCCTGCGCCTGCTGACACTGTTGGGATACCCTCGGAATGTCCGATTGTATCCTGCGGCACAGACGCAGCTCCCCGCGCTTTTCACGCAGGGTGGCAGTCTGCTGTTGGATCTCCGCGCTGTACTTGGCTTGTGCTTCTTCATCGCTGGTGTTCCTCCTTTCCTGATAAAGTGGTTTTCTCTGTTCCTCCAGCAAGCGGATGTCCCACTCCAGCACACGGATGCGCTGCTCCAGCTCCGTTTCGGTAGTGATTCCGCTTGATAAAAGGTATTTGAATTGCTGCTCATACCGCTCCAAATGAATGACCTCCCGCTTGACGGAAAAGGGCAGTTTGGGCGGCAGCTTTTTCCGCCTGCCCCCACGCAGCAGATAGAGGTAGCGGAGATAGAGTGCGTGAAAGCCGGTGATATTCTTTTTTCGGACGGTCGCCAGTTTGCCCTTCATGCGGTAACGCTTGACGGTATGGGCGATGATCAGCGGGGCCATGCCGCCATGCCGCTGGCGGGAGAGCCGCAGCAGAATATCCGCTTCGGTGTAGCCCTCGCCCAAACTGTCCAACCGGATCGCCCGCTTTGCGCCGGGTGGTTTGACGGTGGTGTATTTCCGATTGGGGCCGCGGCGCACCTCGTAGCCGTTTTTTCGCAGAAGCATGAGAAAGGAATCATAGGTGTAGGCCTGCGCAATGATCGTGTCAATGTCGGCGCGGATGATGCCGCGCACGGTGGGCTTTCCGCCCTGCTCCGCCTTCCACTCGGCGTAATGCTTGCCCTTGCCCTGCGGGGTGATGACGGATAAATCATTCTCCCGGCACAGTGCGTCCGAAGTGCCGCGCACATCGTTGTAATAACTCTCCGGGCTGGAATGATACTTGTGGCCGTCCGTGCGGGAAACAGAATTGACCACGATGTGATTATGGGGATGGGCCTTGTCCAAATGGGTCCCGATGACGACCTCAAAATCATTGCCGAACAGACGCCGTGCAAACTCACACCCGATCTCGTGTGCCTGCTCCGGTGTGACTTCGCCAGGAGCAAAGGATTGGATGAAGTGGTAGCCGAGAACGCCGCCCGTCTTGCCGAATTTCTCCTTGGTTTTCCGCATGACATCAAAGGCGGTTTCGGCAGACCGGCAGTTCAGCGTGGTCACAAAGCGCACGGTATCGGTTTTCTCCGGGTCAGCGGTGTAGACGATCCGCTCGTCCAGCTCGGTCTTTTCCCCATTGACGGCGTACTTCACGCGGTCGTCTAGCCTTGCGCGGATGGCGAATACCTTGGTGTATGCCATGTCACAGCCGCTCCGCGATGTTCCAGATCGTTTCCTGCGCCGCCGTGATTGCGGCGATGTCCTCACCGCTGGCAAAGCCGCGGGCGTTGACCGCGCGGGCGATCTGATTGATGTTATTGCCGATGGCGGCGAGCTGGCGGCGAATCTCGGCGTATTCGTCGGGCGGACGAGGATATAGATTTACGCCCATGACGAGGGCGCGGATGGCAGGCTCCATCTTCAAACCGCTGTCCTTGGAAAGCTGCTTGACATGGGCATATTCATCAGCGGTCAGGCGAATGGTGATCTGCTTGACATTGTTGCGTTTCATAGAGCTTCCTTTCCTGTTGGAGTGGGGATATTAAGGGGTTTGCCCCTTAACAAGCGCATTTTGATGTCAAAATGCTATGCTTGCGACTGCAAAGCAGCCGCAGGCCGCTTGCAGTCCTAAACCAGCCGAAAAAGAAAATCAGCGCACCTCGCCGCCACGGGTTCTTACCCTGCCGCTGATCCCTTTCACAAGCTGGAGCTGGTCGTTGTAGTCCTTTCCGCGGCGGGGTGGGTTGTCGATGACCTCATACTCGGAAAGTCTCTTTTGAATGGCCGCAGACGCCGCCCGTCCCGGCCCGTCGTTATCCAGGCACAGCACGATCCGCGCCACGCCAGGGTTGTCCTTTAGGTATTGCTCCAACGCGGTGGGGAATCGAATCGTGCCGTCCTTCCGCGGCTGATAGATGCCGGAGAGGGACAGCGTATTGGCGGCGCGCCAATCCTGCCCGCGCAGCTTCAGCAGTGTCAGGTAGGAAAGCGCGTCAATGGCAGCTTCAAATACACAGAGGGTTTTGCCACCGGCGCAAAGGGGAACGGCAAAGGAAAAACGTTTATCGCTGCCGGGGACTTCACCGGCGAAGGTGGTTTCTGAGAGCGTCCCGCGCAGCGCGCCATAAGCGGGCTTTCCATTTTCATAGCCCACGAATACGCAGTTGTGACGCTCGGCATCCTCGTAAAGCTGCCCGTGCTTGATGCAGTGGTTGATGATCTCCGCGTCAACGCCCCGGCTCCGCAGATATGAAAAAACACGCCGGTTGTCGGCGTGTTTGGGTGGGAGGGTAAATTCAGTTTTCGGGAGCGGTGCGATTGGCTCTGATTTGGGCGGCACATGGAGCGGTTCTCCGAGAATACGCTGCACGGCGTCCAAAAAGGAAAGCCCCTCCACGCAGGTCAGATAGTCCAGCGCAGTTGTGCCACCGATATTCCGTGACCACCAGCACCATTTTCCATTGGAGATTTTTAGCGAATCATGTGTGCGGGTGGCATAGGTGTCTCCGCCGATATGCACCAACTCTTGCGGTTCAAATCGCCGCAGGTAGGTCAGCAGGTCCATCTCGCGAGCGGCAGCGATTTGATCTTTCGATAGGTAGGGCGTGATGCTCACCTCCTTGGGGCATGAGAAAAGCACAAGCATTTTGCTTGCGCTTTCCATAAAATTATTCAGTTACTTCGGAGCAGAGCCGGTGCGAATGACGGGAAACTGCTTGACTTTTTTGCCGACGGTTCGGCGCTCCAGCGCAAAAACCATATCGGGTGTCCGTTCAAAATAGCCGATGTCCTTTTTCCAGCTCATCCCACATCTGCAATGTTGCAGGCCCGGAAACTGCTGCTTCATTTTCCTGCCGCAGTTTGGGCAGGCTTTATTGCTGGCTCCCATCCGCATCCTCCTTAGACGCCTCTTTAGGAAGGACATCCTTAAGGTAGATCTTTACCTCACGATAGACTGCATCGAATGGCGGCTTGTTGACGCCGCCTGCAAAACGAAACTTATCGTAAGAATGCCGCAAATCTTCTTTCCTTTGCAGGAATCCTTGAAAATCTCCCATGGTCCTTTCGCTGCATTTTAAGGTGCTGTAGATCTTCTGAACATCAAATTCAAATACTTTTGAAATATAATAGAGATCCACCACATCCTTGATTCTTCGGAACACCTTATCTGTTGATACAACCGCGACCTTATCGGCTATCATCTGCAACGGTGAAACGCCGCGAAAACAGATCCCGTCAACCTCATAGATTTGCGTCGGTGTAATCGGTCTGTTTACATCCACATCCATTGTGAACAGGATTTCATCGGTGTTGCGGTCTACTAATTCAAAGCCAGCGGATCGCTTTTCGCCATACATTCGATAAAGGCGAACTTCATAGTCCATGCCGCCTCTATTGATTGCTCGCTGTAAGGATTCCACCATTTGCTCTGCGGTGGGAGGTGTGTCTGTGTTCCAATTTGCATCAATATCTACTGTATGACGGGTCTCATCTAAAAACCCGGCCTCAAACAAACAGGCTTTCAACACCATGGAGCCCTTAAAGCTGATAGGAATGCCGCTATCGTACACAGCTTTCATGACTGAGTACATAATTCTTTCTTCCGCTGTTACATTCAAAGCAAGCACCTCAGTTTTCGTAATATTCGATTGCATCGCTGGCCAAACGCTCAAACCGATCCTGATGTTCCGGCGCGACAAAGAGCCCGTCAAAGCTGTCTCCGTTGGAATAGAAGTATTTGCTGACTGCTTCTGTAATGCCCTGCATATCTAAAATATTTTCATTTGCAAGGGCATCATATACCGTTCTGTTAAAATCCGTATATAACAATCCGTTCCGATTCTTGATATTTTGTGCGCCGATACGGTTTCCAAGCACGACCACGCCATTAAACTTCATAACGGAGTCATCCCCATAGACCCACACGATATATTCATCGCTGCGGCCTCCGAAGTTTCCTTGACACATAAGCGCATTGTCTAACGCAAAGACAACGGGTTCTCCAATGCAGTCACGGACAGCTTGCAGCCAGGAGAGCGCGCCCACATAGCTGCTCCGAGACGGAAGATCCTTCTTTTGAGGGTCATACTTCGGCAGGGACAAGGTCTTACGGTTGGTCAGGTCCTCCTTGATGCGCTGCTCCAACAGATCAGCGACATATTCGGGAGGCTTACGCATCCCTGTCTCCCAATTTTGCACAGTGCGAAAGGGGATATGATACCTCGCGGAAAATTCGCTTTGGGTATCTCCAAGCTGTGCTCTCATTTCACGAATGTTCATATTCATCCTCCTTTCACCCGCATTATACACCCATTGAGTGTACCAGTCAACAGGGTTCCCAGATGTCCTACGGAATATGCATAAGCGCAATTATCGCTCCGGTTCAGATTGTTTTCTTTGCGCTACAGGCTTTTCCTTGCTGCGCTCCGGCTTGGCAAGCTGCTCCATTGCGGCATTGATCACGCACGAGTGATTGTCCACAGCGTAAACATCTGTGTGCCCACCCATCTGCTTTTGGAGCGCCGCAAAGCGGTCTGCGGCCTGACGCGCCGGTGGGTAGAATCGCTCATCTCCCGTGCGCTGCCGCATGGTGCAGGCCAGCACGAACATACAGCGATCCTTGCCGTAGGTGTTTGTCCACTCCTTCAAAAAAGCAGACAGCTTTCCATCGTTGTAGGCGTTGGTCGCGTCCTTCTCAAAGGTTCCCGCACAGGTCAGCGTCCGATCCCGGCTGGCCATCCACTCAAAGACCTCTCCGCGAGCTATGGCTTCCGAACGGGTGTTAGGGTATATGGGCTGCGCGGGATCTCGATATTTTTCTTCGACTCTTTTCCGCAGAATATCATCCGCGCAGGCTTCTACGCTGTCTCTGAACCGATCCATTTCATCGCTGTCCCGGTTGATCCAATCGTCAAACAGTGCCTCCAGTGGATGGTCAAATTCCATCAGTACCTCAAGCTGCCGCTCGGAGAGGCTTGTTTCATCCTCAAAAAGCATCAGCAGGTTGTCACGGCAGGCGATCTCATAAGCGTGGGAAATGATCTCGTCCGCAGGCTTTACTCTCAGATCCGCCAGAAACGCCTCGTTTTCCGCGGACATACGCTCATAGAACGTATTTTCCAACTGGTCCTTTGTCATGGTAAACCTCCCTTCATCTCGCCAGCCCCGCCCGCATCCGGTGGGCGTAATTGGCAACGCTGTATCGTTTCATATAGGCGTTTTCGCTGGGGGCCGGACTGTCAAAGTCCAGCCCCTCCATGCGGGGATCGTCGGTGCCGTTCAGCACCGCCTCCACCGGAATGACGCGGAGCCTGCCGGAGCATTTCAGCTCGCCGCCAAATACGCCAGCGGCACAGTGAAAGCCGCGGTCACCGCATACCCAAAGCAGCTTCTTTCCTGCGGGAATATCGCCAAATGGCTGCTTCAAAACAATAACGGAATGTGGTTCCGCACCGGCCACCTCATAGTAGCCGGACTGCTCCGCCTTTTCGTATGCCTGGATCAATTTCTTGAATTTATGCTGCGGCTCGATATAGAACCAACTTTCCTGATAACCCATAATTTCCTCCGTTTTCTATTGGTTTTACCGCTCCAGCTGCGGTCTGCGGCGCTCCGGCGGTCTTTGATCCTCGTCCGGCTCGGCGTCTACGATCTCCGGCTCCTTGTGGTCTAAATTCAGCAGGGAATTCAGTTCCTCCAGCCGTGCCGTTTTAGTGTTCAGCTCTGCCTCGCGGGGGAACGGCTTTTGTACCTCCACCTTTGCGGTTTCCAACTGTGTTTGCAGGTTGGACAACTGCTCGCGACAGGTTTGCTCCTTGATGGGCAGTCCCTCCAGCGCATTGTCCATGCGCTGCAAATTGCCAAACACATCGGTTCCCAGCGTAACGGTATGGCGGAGCTGCCCGATCATGGTCAGGCGGTACTCCCGCGTGAAGGTATCAAAGGCCAGCTCCAGCGTCAGACCGCGATAGCTGCCGACCTGTGTCGCCTCCGGGGAGAGCATGGTCTGGCACATGGTCAGCAGCGCCGCACCCGCCTCCTTCTTGTCGGCATGGGTGACGCCCGCCAGCGTAAGCGGAGAGAAACCGTCCCCATTGGGATGGGTGTTCTCCTTGACCGTGGCAATATCCGCGCCATAACCGGTGATCCGTGCCTGCGTTTCTGCGATTTGCTTCGGAAAGCCCTTGCTGATGGCGTCCTCCAGCGCGTATTTCTGAGAAAGATGGTTGGCTTTCAGCAGTTTCAGCTTGGACACCTCAATGTCCAGATCCATCTTTTCCTTGATCATGGGGTTGCCGCTGGCCAGTGCCTTGATCTCGGCATAAGAAAGCGCCTGTTCGTCTACATCTTCGGCGGAACGGACAGGCGATTTGCTGGTCATGATTTGGCTGATAAATTTCTGCTTGCTCTCCACAAGCTGGTAAAGATAGGCGTCGAAGGTGCCCTCGGTGACATAGCTGTAAATGTCTACCTCCGGGTTTTCATTGCCCTGACGAATGATGCGCCCTTCGCGCTGCTGGAGATCAGACGGACGCCACGGACAATCCAGATGGTGCAAAGCGATGAGCTTTTGCTGGCAGTTGGTGCCAGCGCCCATGCGCTGGGTGCTGCCCAGCAGGATACGCACCTGACCGCTCCGCACCTTGCCGAACAGGTCTTTCTTCTGCGCCTCGCTCTTAGCGTTGTGGATGAAGGCGATCTCGTTTTCGGGAATACCCAATTCCAGCAATTTCGCGCGAATATCATCATAAACGCTGAATGTGCCGTCATCCTTCGGTGTGCTGAGGTCGCAAAAGATCATTTGGGTGGAGCGTTGGTCTGCGGTGCGCTGCCAGATCTCAAACACATTTTCCGCGCACTTGGCGGCTTTGCTGTTGGGATCGCTGGGAAGCATGGGGTTGACCAGCCGCTGATCCAGCGCCAGCTTGCGGCCATCGTTGGTGATGAGCAGCATATTGTCCACACTGCTGTCCACCTCGCGGTTGCGGACTTTTTCAGCACGCTCCGCCAGCGACGCCACGATCTCTTTCTGATACTCCGATGGCTTCAAGGCGATATTGTGGTAATGCGCCTCCGGCACGGGGAGCTTGAGCATATCCGCCGTCTGAATGTCCGCCACATTTTTGAAAACGGACATCAACTCAGGCAGGTTATAAAACTTGGCGAACCGCGTCTTGGCCCGGTAGCCAGTGCCCTCCGGGGACAGCTCGATGGCGGTGACAGTCTCGCCGTAGTTCGCCGCCCAGCTATCGAAGTGCTGTAAGCCCTGTTCCTCCAGCGCCGACATCTGCAAGTAACGCTGGATGGTGTAAAGCTCCACCATGCTGTTGGAAATGGGGGTGCCGGTGGCAAAGACAATGCCGCGCCCTCCGGTGATCTCATCGAGGTAGCGGCACTTCATAAAGAGGTCTGAGCTTTTCTGCGCCTCGGTCTGGGCAATACCGCCCACATTCCGCATTTTCGTGTAGAGAAAGAGGTTCTTAAAATAGTGTGACTCGTCAATGAAGATGCGGTCAACGCCCAATTCCTCAAAGGTGACCACATCGTCCTTGCGGCTCTGGTCATTCAGCTTGTCGATCTTGGCTTGCAGGCCCTTCTTGGTTTTCTCCATCTGTTTGATGGTGAAATTCTCCGCTTTTTCTCGCTTGGCTTCGGAAATGCCCATCATGATTTCGTCGATCTGCTGCTCCAGAATGGCCCTCTGACGCTCTACGCTCATGGGGATCTTCTCGAACTGCGAATGCCCGATGATAACGGCATCGTAGTCGCCGGTGGCGATCCGTCCACAGAATTTCTTGCGGTTCTTGGTTTCAAAATCCTTGCGGGTGGCAACGAGGATATTTGCTGCCGGATAGAGCTGCAAAAACTCGGTCGCCCACTGCTCCGTCAGATGGTTTGGCACTACAAAAAGAGATTTCTGGCACAGGCCCAGCCGCTTGCTCTCCATGGCGGCAGCTACCATCTCAAAGGTTTTTCCCGCGCCGACAACGTGTGCCAGCAGCGTATTTCCACCGTAAAGGATGTGGGCAATGGCGTTGACCTGATGCTTGCGGAGCGTGATCTCCGGGTTCATGCCGCTGAAATTGATGTGGCTGCCATCATACTCACGGGGGCGGTTGCTGTTGAACAGAATATTATAGGTCTTACAGATGGCCTCGCGCCGGTTCGGGTCTTTCCAAATCCATTCAGCAAAGGCGTCTTTAATGAGTTCCTGCTTGCTCTGGGCGATGGCCGTCTCTTTCTTGTTCAGAACGGCAATTCTGCGCCCTTCCTCATCGTATTGGTAATCAAAAATGCGGACATCCTTCAGGTTAAGTGTCGTTTCGATGATCTCATAGGCGTTGACGCGCTTGGTGCCGTAGGTGCTGATGGCCTTCACATTGCCGCGATCCTTGTTTTTGTCCTCGATGCGCCATTCACCGGTGATTTTAGAATAGTGGACCTTCATGCCCCATTGTGCGCTGCGGGGTGTACCCAGCGTTTCAAAAATAAATCGGCGGACATATTCAGTGTCCAGCCATGTAGCGCCCAGCCGGACGGAGATCTCGCTGGCAGTGAGGTCGGTGGGCTGTACCCGCGCCAATGCCTCAGCGTTGATCTGATACTGCGCGTCCTGCTCCGCCTTTGCCTTGGCAATCGCCCATTTCTGACGCACATTGCCAGAAAGATATTCGTCGGCGGGCAGATACTTTTCGTTCACGCCCTCCTTATAATTGGGGTTCAGGAACACGACACCCTTGAGGTCAGAAAACAGGGTTTCCTCGTCCTTGCCGGTGAGCCTGCTCATGTATTCCATGTCCACATGAGCCTTTTCCCCGATGGACAGCGCCAGCGCCTCCACCGCTGTGTCTACCTTTTCAGCAGGTTTGTGGCTGCGGATGGTGCGCTTGGTGAACAGGTCAGCCTTCCTTTTCAGGTTCCGGTCCTCGTCCAGAATTTCCAGTGAACACAGCAGGAAGTAAGAACTGTCCTGGTCAAACGCGATGGCGTTGCCGCGGGAATTGATGAGTCCGTATTTTCTGGTGAAGGCGTCGTAGAGGGTATTCAGCTTGGCTTGCTGCGCCTTGATTTCTTCATCGGGATAGTCCTCGGTCTGATACTCCAGCAGCGTCCGCACACAGTCCCGCAGCTCGATCATGCCGCGGATTCTGCTCTCCGCCGTCTTGGATACCTCCACCGGGTTCATGCGGCTGTTTTCCCGGTAGTAGATCTGGTCGTCCACCAGCGTATAGGAAAAATTGCGGACAGCGGGGTCGGCCTCGATGGAATGATCCTCTCCCTCCAGTTCTTCCTCCCGGTCATAAGTGGTGATCTCGCCGTGGATATTCTGAACGGCCTCCGCCAGCAGTGCTTCCAACGGTTGCTCCGGGTACGATTCACAGGTGGGCGTGGGGCCGAACGGTCCGGACACCATCTTCATCTCGCCCAAGATCATATCCGGGTGGTCGATGAAGTAGCTGTTCATCTGGATGCCGTCCTCGTTGGTGGCAAGGTGTACCCATTCGGGTTCTATATCCACCATGCGCTCACGCTTTTGCAAAAACAGAATGTCTGAAACCACCTCCGTGCCCGCCGCGGCCTTGAACGCATTGTTGGGCAGGCGGATGGCCCCCAGCAGCTCCGAGCGCTGCGCGATGTATTTTCGCGCGCTGGCGGTGCGCTTGTCCATGGTGTAGCTGGAGGTCACAACGGCAATAACACCGCCCGGTCTGACCTGATCCAGCGCCTTGGCGATGAAATACTCATGAATGGGAAAGTTCAGCCGGTCATAGCGTTTATCCGCTACATGGAACTGGCCGAAGGGAACATTGCCGATGGCAACATCAAAAAAGTTATCCGGGAAGGCAGTTTTCTCATAGCCCTGCACCGCGATACTGCTTTTCTGATAAAGCTGGCGGGCGATGCGTCCGGAGAGATCGTCCAGCTCCACGCCATAGAGCTTGCTGCCGCTCATGCTTTCCGGCAGCATACCGAGAAAATTGCCGATACCGCAGGCTGGCTCCAGAATGTTGCCCTGCGTGAAGCCCATCTGCCCCAGGGCGGCATAGATGCCGCGGATGACCACAGGCGGCGTGTAGAACGCCGTGAGCGTGGATTCGCGGGCAGCGGCGTATTCGGTGTCCGTCAGCAGGTCTTTCAGCTCGTTGTATCGTGGGTTCTTTTCGTCAAAGAAATCCGCCAGACCGCCCCAGCCCACATACTGTGCCAGCACCGCCTGTTCCTCCGCTGTGGCGGCTCGGCTCTCCGCCTCCACGGTTTTCAGGGTACGGATCGCGTCCAGATTGCGCTGAAAACGCTCCAGCGGTGCGCCCTCTCCGATATGGTCATCGGTGATGCGGTAGTTCCGGCCATCCGCGTCCAGCGGATAGGCAAGCGCGCTTTGCTTTTTCTTTTTCGGCGGGGTGAGTACCGCAGGCGGCTCGTCCGCCTGCTCCACAATTTTCCGAACAAAGGAGATTGGTTCCGTGCGGAAGATGGGAAAGCCGACCTTTTGGACAAAGGTGATGTCTTGAAAGTTGACAACGCCGTGCGCCGTATCGACGCGGTCCACAAGGAAGGTCCTGCCGTCGATCTCAAATACCGTTTCACCGGGAACAAGATTTTGTGCCGCAAATTCTGCGTCGGTGATTGCTGGCTGCGTGGCAGGCTCGTCCGGCTGCTCTGCAGCGGTGTCTTTGGCGCGCTCCACATAGAGCCATTCCGCCGCTTCCTTTTCGTTGACTGCCTTTCTGACCTGCTCCAGATAATCCTCAGCCTGCCACTCGCTGGGGAAGGTCTCACGGACGCCCTCGCTGTCAACATAAATTTCGTCCCGAATATCGTCCCAGACGGCGTAGCCGTCCTCAGTTTCGATCACGCTGAACCGCTCATAGGCGGGCGGCTGCTCTGCGGCAAGCCGTGCTGCATCCTCTGCGACCTGCTCCACAAAGCTGCGTTCCTGCTGAGGAGCATCATGCCGGTGATTGAACAGGCTGAAAGTGCCGTCCACATACTCCGAAAGCCGATCCTTTGCGCGCTGAACGGAGCTGTAATGGCGGTCATCCTCCGGCAAGTCATCCAGCCGGGAAGTCAGTGCCGCCAGCATATCCGCAGTCTTGCCCTTATCTTGCAGCTGCTCCTCGATCATGGGAAGCGCATCGTAATAATCCGCACCCTTGGGATAGGGACGCGGAACATCGTCCGGCGCATTGTAAAAACCGTTATAGACGGTTCGAGCCAACTGCCCACGCTCATATTCCGGGATTTTGGCGATAGCGTCCTCGCCGGGGAATCGTTTCTGCGCGATCAGGCGCTCATACTCCTTGACCACATTGGGGATGGTCAGATGGACGGTATCATATTTCTTGAAATTATAGTCGCGCTCATACTCCAGCCCTTTTGATGTTTTCGTGTGCTGGTATCCGGCACGGCCACCGCCACTGTACTCACCAAAGCTGCCCTTAATGAATTTCTGATGTTCCTCCGGCGTGTGAGGATAGCAGAAATGCGAGTACACCGCCAGTCGTCTATCCGTGGGACTACTCGAAAAGAACTGGTCGATCTCGTCCTGCGTGATGAACATTTTACATTGGCGCAGGAAGTTGGGCTGGGCGTTAAAGTGCCGCTCCGGGTAGGGCAGACCATCCAGCACAACACCGATCCGGTGGGTGTTGTAAGCGGATAGTCGCCAGTGCATAATGTCGCGGTCTTGGGCATAAGCGTCAAGGAAAGTGTGATATTCTTGTGCCAGAATTTGCAGCCCACCCTCTGTCTTTGCGAACGCAACCATATCCTCGTCCAGTTCCGGGTAGCCCTTTCGCTGGTCATGGATGGTCAAAGTCTGCGGGAATAGGCCCTGTTTGCGCCCTTCCTCGCTCAGATCGCGGGCGGTCATTAGGAGGGCGTCCATCGCTTCGTGCAGCACCTTATCCGGTGCCTGCGCCAGCTCGGACGCGGAGAGATAAGTCCCCGCCTCCAGCAGCTCCAGAATCCGCGCCGATGCTTGTTCCCATGTGACCATGGTTTTGCTGTACCCGGTGCGGACGCTGTCGCCTTGGGCGAGGTGGATGCCGTCCTCCAGAAACCACACGGCATATTTGCGGCCTTCGTATTCAATGCCGCGCCCGTTCTCTCTACCGAACTCCCGGCGCAGGAACTCTTCATTTTCCTGCTCTGGCCGCTCCCACATATAGAACACTGCGATGCGCTCCGCGCTGTTGGGTTCGTTTCCACCCGTGCAGAGCGCCAGATCAATGACCCCCTGCGGCACCGTGCGGGCCGGGGCCAGAATGCCGGATGGCGCATCTGCCGGAGCCTCGTACACCGGGGCGTTGCCGCCCATGTCGAATAGGGCAAGCTGCTCCGCGACGATTGGGGCATTTTGCAGTCCCAGCTTGATCTTATACTCACCGCGCTCGATCAGGCCCTCGGTCATTTCGGTGATGACCGACCATGAAAAAACGGACTCCGAGGTGCGGGAGAGGTAGCTGCCCTCCCACATCAAAAGTCCGTCTTTCTCGGCATGGTAGCCTGTCCGGACACCGTCGGTCAGGACTTCCACCCATATATCGTTGTAGCTGTTTTTGAGAAATTCCGTCCGTTCTGCAAGATTCTTGTGCGCTTGAAAGTATTCAAAGATCTCCTGCCGCTTGTGCTTGCGTCCACCGTCGTCCAGCAGATTCGCTTCAATGAGGTGCATATCCAGAAAAGCGGGAAGCTCTGCGGTATTTTGCTGTGCGGTGTCATGCTCCAGTGCAAAGGCTGCGGCCTGTTCCCGCGCTTTTTCGTCCGGGTAATCACCGTAGACACGGAGGCATTGGCGTGTTTCGGCATCATAGACGGCAGCGCCGTCGTATGCAAAACCATCTTCCTCCATCGTACCGGCAACATAGCCCTGCGCTGCGGCCTCCGCTTCTTCCAGCGTTTGATAGTCCAGCTTATCGTCAAAGCCGTTTTCAATATGGTGATAGGCCGCAACCTGATAGGGCGCGGCCATCTGCGCGGCGTAGCGGTCAATGGCTTCTGTGGTCAGCCATTCCGGTTTTTCCGGGAGGGCGTCATACAGTTCCCGCATTTTTTTGATCTGCGCGTAGACACTGCCTGCCCACAGATGCTTTTCACTCCGGCCACCAGCGCCAAGGAAGTAGTCACAGTCAGCGCGCAGGCGATCCAGCAGCACATAATCTCCGCTGTGATCGACAAAGGCAGGAAGCTCATCACTTCCTGCCTCTGTGGGTTCTTCGGTTGTCAGGCGTAGATCAGATCGTTCAGCACCAACTCCTCCGCGCTGTGCCGGAGATTGTTCATCAGGCCCGTCCAGCGCAGGGGATCGGTCGCTTTCAGTTCCTCCGTCACGCCCTCGGCCTGTGCCATCCGCGCCACGGTCTGCTCCACCATCTTCCGCGCGGTCTGCTCGATCTCTGAGAGATGCTCCGTCAGCTTGCCGCTGGTCTTGAGGTTGGTGTAAAGCACTCTGCGGTGCTTCTTCAGGTACGCTCTCCGCAGCTCCGCGTACTTGCCCAGATGCACCTCCGGTACGCTGGGCATCATCAAATTCGGCACCTGATAGCCGTTCTGCATCCTGTAAGTGACCTCCATGCTGTTCGCTCCTTTCATGGGGTGTTTCGTGTTGTTCTGTGTGGTCATCATATCTGCTTTTTTCACGGTTTGCAAAAAACTGATCCCGCTGGGCCTGTATGACCGTTCGGCTGATCTCCCGCAGGCCCATCTCCGCGATGTCGCTGGTGGCGATGCCCAGGGCATTGATGGTGGGCGGCGTGTTGAATTCGTAAACATGGGCAAATTCGTCAGCAGTGAAATAATCGTCCGCCCGCAGGCCCAGCCGGGTCATCAGCATATAGGCCACGCTGACCTCCAGTGCATCCCGATAGAATAACTCCAGATTGAGGTCGTCCAGTTCCTCCAGCAGACTGTCCTCCCGGCAGTCGCGGAGATCTTGCAGGTAGTCCGTGAAGTTGTCTGCCACGGCGTTGTGGCAGGCGGAGCGCACCGCGTCCGCAAGATTTTCTTTTTCGGCCAGGTTGCCGAAGGTGGCCTCCAGCGTTTCGATGACCTCCGGCTCAAAGGCCGGGTGCATCGTCCAGATGGGCAGCGGACGGGCAAAGCGGGACGCATGGGTGTCCGAAACATCAAAATAGAGCTTCAGGCAGTTTTGACCATCATCACCAAATACGGCAATGCTCTTGGCTCCACGGTTGACCCAGCGGCCAAACTGACGATTCCAGCGCTCCATCTCAAGGACCGCCGTGGCGTCCGGGCGTTGGGCGTAGATCAAAAGCTGCTCATCGAAGGGGCATTTGTAGTTATAGCAGGCGGCGCGGAGAAAGCCCGTCCAGCTTTGATAGCTGCCGGTGACGCTCTGCACAGTCTGGTCATATAGCTCCGTAATAAGCTGAAATTTAGTAGGCAAGTTGGCACCTCCTATCTCTCCGGCTCTGTTCGCTTTTTCACTTGGAGCCGGTCACTCTTTTGCTGCTCTTTTTGGGCCTTTTCAAACGGTTTCCGCTGGTAACAGTAAATATAAAACTGGTAGTCACCTTTAACCGGCGTACAGCGGAGCATATACACATACTGTTTGGTTTTTACCATGAAGCCGCAAGAGGGAAGCAACGCACCCTTGATGGCGCAGATCTGCTCATACCGGTTACAGTAGCGTTTCATGCTGTCAAAGTCCCGCAGCGGGGAGTCCGGCTGCTCCCGCAGCCAGTTTACGGTACGGTCAATGTCGGCCTTAAACTCCGGCGTGTTCAGCGCGTCTTGCTGGTGAGGCCACCATGTTGTGTAAAACTGCTTGCCGCTGCCAAAATCACCACGCAGGTGTCCCACATAGCCCGCAGACTTGTCCTGATCCTCACTGCGGGAGAAATAGAGAGCGTGCAGCGCAGGCTCATTGACGCTGTAAAAGTCAATGACATCTTTCTCACTGGCGGGATACTTCTGCTGAAATTCCGCAAGGGGGCGACACTCAC
>OLEF01000198.1_pt1 | contig 22927 bp, 16 predicted proteins | sample 1602171 | NCBI WGS metagenome assembly OLEF01 (sample SAMN02675048, study PRJEB24791) | human gut metagenome, SKBSTL034 | isolation source: stool | host: Homo sapiens | place: USA
CTCTTCCGATCTTAACGGTGTTCCTGCCAACCTCATCCCCTACCTCACTCAGACCGCTATGGGCATCCGTCCCTGCTTGAAGGTATTCGGTGATGACTATGATACTCCCGACGGTTCTTGCATCCGTGACTACATCTACGTTCTCGACCTCGCAAAGGCACACGTTGCTGCTATGGCTCGCATCGTAGAAGACAAGAACGAAGAGCCTGTTGAAATCTACAACGTTGGTACGGGTAACGGTGTCAGCGTACTCGAGCTCATCAACACCTTCGAAAAGTGCACGGGCGTAAAACTCAACTACGAGATTGCTCCTCGTCGTGCCGGCGATATCGAAAAGGTATGGGGTAATGTAGACAAAGCCAATAAGGTACTCGGTTGGAAGGCCGTTCACACCTTGGAAGAGGCTCTTACCTCTGCATGGAACTGGCAACAGAAGCTCCGCGAACGTGGCATCATGTAAGAAACACTTGCTACAAGTTCTTCAACCTGCTTTCTCCATTTACAAGAAGTAAGCACCACGAAGAACACCTAATAATAAAGGACGCACTCCGCTTTAGGAAGTGCGTCCTTTATTTTTTACTAAGAACAAATGGAATTGCCAAGAGGGAAACTGCATCTGGTAGATCTTCGCAGCTCACCCTATATGCAGCGAACGGATAATCACCATGTACAAAAACTACACCGACTAATGCATTACGGCCAGTAGTAATCGCAATCGTGCCATTCGACAAAGGGCAATTCTTCGGTCAACGAGAAATAACGCAAGGGGACACCTTGGTTATCAAACTCGACCACACAACGACGAAGTAGGGTACCGTCGGGAAGATGTACACGTGAATAGGCTATTTGTTTAGACATCAGCACAGCTTGATTTAAACCCCTGCAACCCTTTTTAGACCGCAGGCTAAATAACACAAAACGGTAGGCGGAAGAAATCTTCCACCTACCTTATTTTCATACTTAACGGAAGTGCGCTCCCTTCTGGCGCAACGTATCTTCACGGAGTAAACTGTCACGAATCTGCTGTTGACGCGTGCGAATGGGGAGTTGCACGCTGTCCTTACGCACCGCCGAAGCCGGAACCACCGGGGTGGAAAGTACAGGAGCAGGAGCATTCAGATTGAGATGGATTTTGGCCAACGATATATTGCGCAGCAAAAGCAGGCGCGGACGCTCTGCCCATCCTGTTGTTTGGTAAATAACTCCGGCTACTGATTTCAGTTTACGGTTTCTATCAACATACCCCGTCAGGCGATTTTCGCCCGACTGCGTAATGCGTTGCGTGGTTGTTATCACCGAATCTCCTTCGTAACAAAGTCCCAACACTGCAACTGCCTGGCGGTTTCCTTCGTGATAATGCCAATTGACCTGGAAGGCCCACTCTATGCGGTCACCCGCCTGATAGCTGGTATCAGCAGGCACTTGGAAAACGTAATGCTGTACCCCTTGCGAGGAAAGCAAAAGCGTTGGCGGTCCTTGCCAGATTTGTGCCGTGTCACTCTTCAACCGCTCGCCGTCGCGCCCGATATTCATCCGACCTCCCGAACCACTACCGCCCGATTCACCCAAACGTTCGCCAACCCGCTCATAGATTTTACTCAACTGGCTGGTATGGCGGGCGTACCATTCCATCGAACGGTCAAAGTCTGCTTGGGCTATTCCATACTTCTCAAACACGGCCTGACGGTAAAGGTGAGACAGGAAGGGAATGCTATCCGAAGGACGCTGCGAAGCAAGTCCTTGTGTGATGTGGTAATCATAAAGCACATCCTCCATTTCACCCTCCGAGAGGATGCCAGCCGGCCTGTCTGACTGGCAGGCAGTTACCCACATCCCAGACACAAGAAGAAAATCAAGGAAGAAAGAACGAAACATAGGAACGAAGAAGAAGGATTACTTATTACCGAGAAAGGCCTCACGCGTCAGATACTTGTAATAGAACAGTGCCAAAGCTACGGCTCCACAGCTAATGCTGGCATCGGCGAAATTAAAGATGGCTCCAAAGAAAATACTTCCACCTACCCAAGGCATCCAAGAGGGCCAGGTAAAGAGGGGGAAGTAAAACATGTCGACGACCTTACCCGAAAGGAAACTGCCATATCCTTCACCTAAGGCAACACACGTAGCGGGTTCGCCATAAGGCACACTCTCCGTAAAAATCAGTCCGTAGAACATGTTGTCGACGATATTACCCAATGCACCAGCTATCACCATCGAAGCACAAACAATCAGTCCATAAGGTGCTTTCATGCGGACAAAGCGCGCAAGCACCACACAAAACCAACTGATGGCTACGACCCGGAATAAAGCCAAATATTGCGTACCGACAAACTGCATACCGAAGGCGGAACCCGTATTCTCCGTAAAGAGGAGCTTAAACCACGAAGTAACCTCCAACGATTCATAAAGGGAAAAGTTCGTCTTGATTTCGAACTTAATGAGTTGATCAATCAGGACAATACCTACAATCAAGCCAACAGCTACTAACGAACGGAAGTTTTTGTGCATAGAATAAATGAGTGATAAGGATCAGTTGACAATCACTGCCTGTACAGGTAATCCAAGTCAGAAGTTACCTGCATGGCAAAAAAATCCCTGTCCTCTCAAGACACTGCCGCCCTTCTACTACCCAAGAAGGTAATGAACAAACCTTAGCCCAAGCTCAAACCTTTTCGTACATGAAAAGAAGAACGGACCATTCGGAAGGAAAAGCATCTTAAAGGACAGGTACCACTTAGTCTTTACGGTCTTTCATCTGTTTCGCCTCGATACTCAACGTAGCGTGGGGAACAGCACGAAGACGTTCCTTGGGAATCAACTTCCCGGTTACACGGCAAATGCCGTAGGTTTTATTTTCAATACGCAACAACGCATTCTGCAGACCCAGGATGAACTTTTGCTGGCGTGCCGCCATCGTAGTCAATTCTTCTTTCGTCTGCGTCATCGACCCTTCTTCGAGTACTTTATAAGTCGGCATCGTATCATCTACATCGTTGCCGCTTTTGTTACTGAGAGTGTCCATCATTTGACGGTAGTCACGTTGTGCCAATTCGAGCTTCTTGATGATGATCTGCTTGAATTCCTCAAGCTCCTCATCGCTATAACGAATCACGTCTGCCATGGTAGTGTAAGATTAAAAGTTAGTACTAAATAGAGGTATGTTTTCAAAAAGGGAAAGTCACAAGGCAAGAGGTTAACTCTCGCCTTGTGAAAATCCCCATTGGATTATTTCTGTCGTTCGATAACCACCTTTACCTTGAAATCTTCCAAGTCGAAGACCTCAGCATCAGCGGGCATCGTATCACACAACTCGACTTCATCGGCCAATACCTGTGCTGCAATGTATTCCTTGTAAGCGGACACAGCTTCAGCTAACTGCTCTTGATTTTCGAGTTTCACAAGGATGCGATCCGTGATTTCAAATCCGCTTTCCTTACGGTAAGTCTGAATACGCTTCACCACCTCGCGGGCCAAACCTTCTGCACGAAGCTCGGGCGTAATGGCCAGGTCGAGTGCTACAGTCAGCGCCCCCTCATTGGCTACCGTCCAACCTGGCATATCCTCGCTGATGATTTCTACATCGGCACGTTCAATCAAGGCGGGCTGTCCCTCAACCTCGATTGTCAGACTGCCCTCGCGATCCAAGCGGTTGATGTCATCCTGACCCAAGGCCACAACAGCAGCATTGACAGCCTTCATCAACTTGCCAAACTTCTTACCCATCACACGGAAGTTACACTTCACCTTCTTTTCGAGCATGTTGGCATCGACGTAGCGAAGTTCCTTCACATTGACTTCGTCAAGAATCAAGGTACGCACCGTTTCAAGGTCGTCACGGAGTTGCGGATCGGTTACAGGAACCGAAATGCACTGCAACGGTTGACGCACAATGACATGTTCCTTCTTACGGAGCGAAAGTACCATAGACGTCACCTTCTGAGCCAATTCCATACGACGTTCGAAGTCTTTGTCAATGACTGTTTCGTCTACCTTGGGGAAGTGAGCCAAGTGTACACTTTCTGCGGCATCAGCTTGTCCCTGCGTCAAGTCAGCATAGAGACGATCGGCATAGAAGGGGGCGATGGGAGCCATGAGCTTAGAGATTTCAAGCAGACAGGTATAGAGTGTCTGATAAGCACTCAACTTGTCCGTATTCATCTCGCCACCCCAGAAACGCTTGCGGCTCAAGCGCACGTGCCAGTTCGAGAGGTTGTCAATCACAAAGGTCTGAATCATACGGCCCGCACGCGTCGGTTCGTATTCTTCGTATGCGGCTGAAACTTCCTTGATCAGGGTATTCAACTCAGAGAGAATCCAGCGGTCGATTTCAGGACGTTCGCTCACAGGAACCTGAGGAGTAGCAGGATCGAAGCCGTCAACATTGGCATACATCGCAAAGAACGAATACGTCTGATAGAGTTTACCGAAGAACGTACGCGCTACTTCCTGTACACCCTCTTCGTCGAACTTGAGGTTATCCCAAGGCGAAGAGTTGGTAATCATATACCAGCGGAGGGGGTCAGAACCATACTTCTCGATGGCACCAAACGGATCAACCGCATTGCCCAAACGCTTGGACATCTTATTACCATTTTTGTCGAGTACCAAACCGTTGCTGATTACGGCCTTGAAGGCAACACTGTCAAAGACCATGGTGGCAATGGCATGGAGCGTAAAGAACCAACCGCGCGTCTGGTCTACACCCTCAGCAATGAAGTCGGCGGGATAAACGGTACGGCCGTCCAACGCCTCTTTATTTTCAAACGGATAGTGAATCTGCGCGTAAGGCATCGAACCTGAGTCAAACCAAACGTCGATCAAGTCCGTCTCACGCTTCATGGGCTTACCGCTCGGAGACACCAACACGATGTGATCAACGTACGGACGGTGCAGGTCAATGCGGTGGTAATTCTCCTCAGAGTAATCACCAGGCACAAATCCCTTTTCCTTCAGTGGGTTAGAAGCCATGATACCAGCCGCTACACTCTTCTCGATTTCAGCATAGAGTTGTTCGAGCGAACCGATGCAGATTTCCTCACGGCTTTCTGCATTGCGCCAGATGGGGAGCGGCGTACCCCAGTAACGCGAACGGCTCAAGTTCCAGTCATTGAGGTTTTCCAACCACTTACCGAAACGTCCCGAACCCGTAGAGGTCGGTTTCCAAAGGATGGTATTGTTGAGCTCCATCATGCGTTCCTTGAGCGCAGAGCTACGGATAAACCAGCTGTCAAGCGGATAGTAAAGTACGGGCTTGTCTGTACGCCAGCAGTGGGGGTAATTGTGCACGTGCTTCTCAATCTTGAACGCCTCACCCGCCTGCTTCATTTCCAAACAGATGATAATGTTCAAGTCTTCTGCCTTCTCTGCAGCCTTCTCGTCGTATTTACCGTCCTTATTAAATTCGGGTGCATACGCATTCTTCACGTAGTCACCGGCATGGCGGCTGTACTGAGGTACATCGACACAAGTAGCAACAAAGGTTTCATCGAGCTCGTCTACCAAATAATACTTACCCGTCAAGTCTACCATCGGACGCGTTTCGCCAGCCTTGTTAATCAAGAAGAGCGAGGGAATACCGGCATCCTTAGCTACCTTAGCATCGTCTGCACCAAAGGTAGGAGCAATGTGAACGATACCCGTACCATCTTCCGTGGTCACGTAGTCACCCGGAATCACACGGAAGGCTTCGCTTGCCAATTCTACGAAGGAATCAAAACCGGCCTTAAATACGCGTTCGGGGTGTGCACTGGCGTAGGTCTTAACAAAGTCAGCTGCATTTTCGTCCAACTTCTCCGTAGGCTTCACCCAAGGCATCAACTGCTGGTAGTGCATACCTACCAACTCGGCACCCTTCCAACGTCCAACGACACGGTAGGGAACCACTTTGTCACCAGCCTGGTAAGCATCGAAATCAGCTCCTTCGCCCTCGGGCTTGAAGTAAGCTGTCAAACGGCTTTCTGCTACGACAGCCGTCATCTTCTCTCCGTTATAAGGATTAAAGGACTCGACAGCTACATAGTCAATGTTCGGACCAACACAAAGTGCCGTGTTTGAAGGAAGTGTCCAAGGAGTAGTGGTCCAAGCCAGGAAGTAAGGCTTACCCCACTTCGTCATTTCAGGCTTGGGGTCCAGGATGGCAAACTGTGCCGTTACCGTCGTGTCTTTTACATCACGATAGCAACCGGGTTGGTTCAGCTCGTGTGAGCTCAAGCCCGTACCCGCTGCGGGAGAATAAGGCTGAATGGTGTAGCCCTTATAGAGCAAGCCCTTCTTATAGAGTTCGCCCAGCAACCACCACAAAGTCTCGATGTAAGAGTTCTCGTACGTGATGTACGGGTGCTCCATGTCTACCCAGTAACCCATCTTGTGGCTCAAGTCGGTCCATTCCTCGGTAAACATCATCACATTGCGACGGCACTGTGCATTATAATCTTCAATAGATATGGTCTTACCGATGTCCTCTTTCGTAATGCCCAAATCCTTTTCTACGCCCAGCTCGACGGGAAGCCCGTGGGTATCCCAACCGGCTTTACGCTTCACCTGGAAACCCTGCATCGTCTTGTAACGACAGAATACGTCCTTAATCGTACGTGCCATTACGTGATGAATACCCGGGTGTCCGTTGGCAGAGGGAGGACCTTCGAAAAAGACGAAGGAGGGACATCCTTCGCGTTCGCTCATACTTTTGTGGAACAAATCCTGTTCGTCCCACTTCGCAAGCACTGATGCATTAACCTCTGAAAGGTTCAATCCGTTGCGTTCGGTAAATTTCATATCGTCTTTTTGTGTTATAATTCCATTCTATCGCATACTCCTTCGGAAGTGCGTTGAGTTGCACCAATTCGAATGAGTAATCGTAAATACGAAGTTTGAAAAATTTTGGCTGCAAAGATAAGTCAATTGGCAGAATACGCAAAAATAAGTAGGTGTTGAAAATTAGTTGTACATAAAAATGCGTGGTCGTGCCGTAGTTTCTGATTCTGTATGAAGGAGCATAGCGGACTAGGTAACTGAACACAGAAGCAAAAATTGCGGTACAAGAACGTGATTGTATGTGCAAGCAATTGGACTGAATGAGAAAAATAATTTTCAACACCTGCTTACTACTCGCTTTTTACGGCATATCGTCTGGGGTTCAAATAGTAAGCCAGCGCACAAATCAAAAGGATCGTCAAGTCTAAGACATAAGCGTGCGATGGTGCATAAACGCTATAAAGGAAGCCCAAAGAAAAGGCGATGCGCCAGGAAAGCATGTAGGTATTCTGTGCCGTACCACGTTGACAGTGATCGGCAGAAGTTACCCAAACCTTTAAATGGGTGGAGGATATCAAACTGGCACCCAGACCAACCATAAAGGCCGTGATTAAAGTATCGCTGAAACAGTAAACTACAATTGCACTGAACAACAAGAGGTAACCTAAAGCGGGAACCCACTGCGAGGAGCTGAAAACGTGTGCCAACCATCGGGCAATAAAGAGGAACAGGAAGCCGGCAAAAACGACCAAGTAAAACCAAAGACTGAGCTGAAGTCCCAACGCGCGCCCTATCATCCAAGGGGCGATAAAGAGCGTCAGACTCAAAGGGAGTGTTTTGGGAATAAAGAAGCGGTCGAACGTCAGCAAGGGAACTTTAACAGGAGCCTTCAACGGAATTTGAGTCTGACCGACTAACAAAAATGCCATAAAACAAGCCGTCAGTGACCACCAATAAGCCTGCTGGAGACCAAAGAAATACGTCAACAACATACCGACTACCGGGCCAAGGGGTATACCCAACCGACCTACCCAGGCATAAATCACGTCGCCTTTGTTGCGTTGCTTGGAAGCCAGCACGTCATTAACCAGTGTCGTTCCAAGAGCAGTCTGCGCCACACCAAAGGCTACCCCCTGTAACGCATGTAAGAGCACGAGCTGATAACCTTCGTTGGCCCACACATAACCTAATGTGGGAAGAAATCCCAATACGAGCAGGGACTTCAGAAAGACTTCCTTGCGCGACCGACACTCCATCAGGTGCGCCCCAAAGGGCCCCGGGAGAATCATGCCGATTGCAAAGGCTACGATAGCCCATCCTACCAACTCTGCGCCACAACCAAAATGAATGGCTTGCGCATAAAGTAAGGGTATAAGTGAATAGACATAAATGTGTAAAAACCAGTTGGAAACGCACATATTAATAAAGCGCGAACTCTTCAACGGACTTCGGAGATGGGTTGACATGTTGTTTCAGATTTAAATAGCTGAAATGCTTTCGTGTGCAACCGCTACGAAAGCGATATTTGCGGTAACAGGACGCTCCTTTGCAGAGCGAAACGATTATCATTTACGCCAGCGGACTTGTCGATTGAAATACATCAGACTGCCGCTGCACGACCCAATCGTTATTTCACAACCGTACACTTGCGTATCATACAGGCTACCGCCTGGCTTCAATCAACAGAAAAAAAAGAAAAACACCCCGTACACCCGAAAGACGCGGGCAATGTCCTGCTAGAAACACTTCCCCACTCCTTTCGGGCGACACGAGGCGCACCAATAATTAGTAGCGTTCAGACTCATTAGGGAAATCACCCGACTTGACGTCGGTCACAAACTGCCCAATGGCATCGGTCATCACCGTATAGAGATCAGCATAACGACGCAGGAACTTGGGAGAGAAATCTTTGTTCTTGCCTAACATATCATCAACGACGAGCACTTGACCATCGGCAGGACCTCCTCCGATACCGATAATAGGCACATCGACCGAAGCAACTGCTTGAGCCGTCAAGACAGAAGGAATCTTTTCGAGCACAATACCGCAACAGCCTGTATCGGCAAGAAGTTTCACGTCTTTCAGCAGTTTTTGAGCCTCTGCCTCTTCCTTTGCTCGAACAGCATACGTACCAAACTTATTGATACTTTGCGGTGTCAGTCCCAGGTGACCGAACACGGGGATACCAGCATCGAGAATACGCTTGATGGCTTCAATAATTTCCTCACCACCTTCGAGTTTTACCGCGTCGCAACCCGTTTCCTTCATGATACGGATGGCATTGCGCACAGCCTCCTTAGCATCAACCTGATACGTACCGAAAGGCATATCACACACCACAAAGGCACGCTTCACCGCCTTTGCGACGGCCGAGGCATGGTAAATCATCTGGTCGAGCGTAATGGGCAAAGTCGTAGAGTGACCTGCCATCACATTAGAAGCACTGTCACCAATGAGAATACAATCTACCCCTGCGGCATCCACGATTTTAGCGGTGGTGTAGTCGTAAGAGGTCAACATGGCAATCTTTTTGCCTTCTGCTTTCATTTCCTTCAAACGGTGCGTGGTCACTTTGCGCGCATCGTCTACCAAATATCCTGGCATAACTTTTAGAATGTTTTTTGCACGTCACACATTTGTGCGACCGTATAGTTTGTAAAATCGGCGATTGTTGCTTGTGTATAGGCGGCTATTTGCTCCGCAGGATGACTGGTGGTCAGTCCGATTACCGTTGCTCCGCTGGCTTTCCCTGCTGTCAATCCACTCAAGGAATCCTCGAACACAAAACACGTTTCAGGTTCGAAACCAAAGAATTTAGCCGCACCGATATAACAATCGGGTTCTGGTTTGGAGCGAGGAGAATCTTCCGCCGTAAAGATGCGGTCGAAGTGACGCACAAAATCGGGATACCGACGTTGCAGACAAGCCAATTTGGCTTCATCCGAACTGGTCACCACGGCTACTTTGTAACCGGCCTGACGCAAAGCGTCTACAAATTCGAGTGCACCAGGCAGGAGAGGAAAGTCCATCGTATCCTCAAAGACACGAAGACGTTGACGGACGGTGGCACACATCACTTCATCGTCATCAAAGAACCGGTGAAGTATCTGTACGAGTGTCATTCCTTTGATGCGGGATGCTAAGTCGGGAATATGAGGTAATAAATCCCTTCCTACTTGTTCCCAAAAGGCTGTGTATTGCCCCTCCGTATCAATCAAAACTCCGTCTAAATCAAATAATACTGCGGTTGGCATGAAACAAATGATTACATTAAAAACGCAGGTTCTATCCCGCTTTTTACCCGAATCGGTAAGCCTATCGAATAGACTAAGCACGAAGGCGAAACCACCTCAATTTAGAAATGTAAATTATTTCCACACGGAAGTAACCGGGCTTACTGAAACGGATTCATTCCGAAAACAATCGGCATAGAACCTGCATAAAGGAGTGACAAAGGTAAGATATGCCCCACTAAGAAGGAAGCCTTTTCTCCTTTTTCTGCCCTTTCTCAAGGCTTACAAGCGGCTTTGCCAAACATACCTTACAGCCCACGAAAGAGTTTTCTGATTTATCGAACAGAAAAAAAGGAAGAATCAAGGCGCAATGCCTTGACAAAACACTGTATTTTTGTGAGTAAAAGGAAGATCGAAGTGTGCGTTCTCAAGGAAACTCTTCTCCGAGAATTCCCCTGCCCGCACCGCAAGAGGACAGCCTTATCTGAAAGGGTGTGCTGCAACCAGCACAACAACCATTTTGTCAAGTTCCCTACTTGCGGCGAAACGGTGCAAAAAGTCAATACCCCCGATGTACGCATGCTGACACGAACCGAAGTTCTTCTACGCTCCTTGCAAACAACATCCCTATTATAAGTTCTATGAAAAAGCAACTCTTTCTACTTTGCTGGCTATTAACCAGCCTCTTTACCTGCGCTCAGGCGCAGTCCTATGTCGTACTCAACAACCAATACCGCGTGTACTGCGAAGTGGTTTTTACCACTGCCAGTTACGGAAACAACAAATACAACATGGACATCGACTTCGGTCAGGAGGTCGGTTTCTTCTCCAACCAGACACTCGTTGATGAGAAAGGGAAAAAACTGCGGTTTAACTCCATTGCCGACGGACTGAACTACCTGAGCAAACGAGGGTGGTACTTCATACACAATTATCCGGCCAAGGACAACGAACAACCGACAACTCACTGGATTTTCTACAAAGATGTCAGCAACGACCAGCAGATCACCGAAGGATTTCTGACCAAGGAACTTTATAAAGAAAGACAGGAGCAAAAGTAAAATCTACCCGCATAGACACTACCACTCCCCGAAGAGGCGACCGCATCAAGTGTGGGGTATAAGCCCCTTCCAAGCCAAATCGTCTCTATCGCATATCATTCAGAACCTGCAGTAATGCGACGCCCTACGCTATCGACTACGAATAAGCGTATGATTCCTTCAGGTTCTGAATGGTTCAAAAAGAAAAACAGATACTGATTTATTGCTGTCCGATAAAAGTCCCATACAGTAATAAAGTATGACTCGAACACTGAAAATTCAGTGTTCGAGTCTTCTTTTTCATTTTACAAACTCCGCAATCAAAAAGTGATGGTTCGGGGTTCGCTAAATCTGTAAAATTCCATTGTACGACTGCAATGTCCCTTTCCAAAGTCGCGAAACCGCATTGCAGGAGTGCAACGTCCCTTTCCAAAGTCGCGAAACCGCATTGTAAAAATGCAATGCCCCTTTCCAAAGTCGCGGAACCGCATTGTAAAAGTGCAACGCTCCTTTGCAAAGTCGCGGAACCGCATTGTAAAAGTACAATGCCCTTTCCCAAAGTCGCGGAACCGCATTGTAAAAGTACAATGCCCTTTCCCAAAGTTGCGGAACCACATTGCAGAAGTGCAATGCCCTTTCCCAAAGTTGCGGAACCACATTGCAGAAGTGCAACGCCGATTTCCAAAGCCGCGGAACCACATTGCAGGAGTGCAACGCCGATTTCCAAAGTCGCGAAACCACATTGCAGCAGTGCAACGCTGATTTCCAAATATTGCGGTCCGATAAAAGTCCAATACAGCAATAAAGTATAGTTCGAACGCTTAATTTTCAGTGTTCGAGTCCTCTTCTTATCGGACAGCCATATTTCAGGTATGCAAAGCGGATTCGCACTTTCGCGTCTCTATTTCACAAAGAAGCGAAGCCGTTGAGCGCAGCTCGCGCGATGACACATTCCAACAACCTACACCCCGACATATCGACTGACTGCGCCTACATTTCAACCGAGTGGTGACAGATTGACAACTTAAGTACACCGAATCTGCACATTCTGATTCCGCTTGACTGAAAAACAGCGGCTGTGCTTTTCATTATGCATCATTTACACTACCTTTGCGTACTCAAAAAATGAGAAGACAGACCGTGTGTACACATTATATATATAAAAGGACGGCCTGGCAAGCCATTCGGTGCGAATGAGCAAGTGGCAAAAGAAAAAAACTTGCTGCAAACTTCGTCCCCTAAATGCTGACTCGACAATCCACGAAAACGAGCAGAGAATTAAGCCAAATTTGGCAAATAAAATTTGTGTGCACCGATTGAGGTAAACTAAAATAGCAACAAATATGAACTACGAAATACCTGCGGGAACGGCCCGCTTAATCAAACACGGAGGAAGAATAGCCTTACGCTATCACTTACTCAAAACAACGACCCTCTGCCTTTTGCTGAGTATCCTGGAAGACGGCATGGCTGCGGTTCAGGCACTCAAGCAAATCGGCATCGACACAGAGGCTTTAATCAGACAAATTGAGGAAACGCTCACTCAATCACAAGCTACAGAAGGTGCACCAGCCGAAACAACTAACGAACAACCGGCTGAAGGCGCGGCCGAAACGCTGCCCGAACTGGACGTAGTCTGTCTGCGTATTGTCAAACTGCTGGTTTTGGAAGACCGACTGGCTAACGGCAAACGCGAGGGTGACCTCTTACTTATGCTCGCCATGTTACACGACCGCAACAACGAGGCTAAGACTCTCCTGCAATCACTGGGGGTAACCTACGAAAGCCTCATCAACACCCAACGTACGGAACCTATCAAGAGTGACTTCAGCTTCCCTGATGAAGACGATTCGCCCTACCCCAACGACGAGGGACCGAAAAGCGAAAAGCCAACTCGACAGAAAGATCAGGCTGCAAAGAGTCACAGCGACACGCCCATCACGGACAACTTTGGTACAGACCTGACCGCCGTGGCATTGAAGGGCGGACTGGATCCCGTGGTAGGACGCGAGACGGAAATACAGCGCGTGATTCAGATTATGTGTCGCCGCAAAAAGAATAACCCCATCATCATTGGTGAACCGGGTGTGGGCAAGAGTGCGATTGTCGAAGGACTGGCTGACCGCATTGCACACCGCCGCGTGCCTCACCTCTTGCTGGGAAAGCGCGTGGTGGCACTTGACATGGCTTCGGTCGTAGCTGGTACGCAATACCGCGGTCAGTTTGAAGAAAGACTTCGCCGACTCATTCAAGAACTGAAGAGCCATCCGGAGATTATTCTCTTCATCGACGAAATCCATACCATTATCGGAGCAGGCTCTGCCCCGGGCAGTCTGGATGCCGCCAACATTTTAAAGCCGGCTTTGGCTCGCGGAGAAGTACAGTGCATCGGTGCAACGACTACGGGTGAGTTTAAGAAGACCATCGAAAAAGATGGAGCCTTAGACCGCCGTTTCCAAAAGGTCATGCTCGAACCGACAACTGCCGAGGAGTCGCTCCTCATCCTGCAAAACATCAAGGGACGCTACGAGGCACACCACAACGTAACCTTTACAGACGATGCACTGAAGGCTTGTGTTGACCTTACGACCCGCTATGTAACAGACCGTGCCCTCCCCGACAAAGCGATTGACGCGTTGGACGAAGCGGGCGCACGCACCCACTTGGCGGGAACGGAAACTCCCAAAATGCTGGAAGAAAAAGAGAAGGAAATCGACCAGTTACGCGAAGCAAAAGTGCAGGCGGCTCAGAATCAGAATTATGAGCTGGCCGCTAACTTACGCGACCAGGTGCAACAACTTACCATCGAACTGGAGAACCTCACGACGCAATGGCAACACGAACAGAAGGAACACCCCTCGACGGTGGACGAAAACGCCGTGGCAGAGGTTGTCTCGATGATGAGTGGCGTACCCGTAACCCGTGTTGCAGCAAAGGAAGGTGAACGACTGAAGGGTATGCGTCAGGCTTTGGCCAGTCGCGTCATTGCACAAGACAAGGCGGTGGAACGATTGACCCGTGCCATTACGCGTAGCCGCATCGGCTTGAAGGGAACGGATCGTCCCATCGGTACCTTCCTCTTTGTCGGTCCGACGGGTGTGGGCAAAACGCACTTGGTCAAGTGTCTTGCCGAATGGATGTTTGGTTCGAAGGATGCACTCATCCGCATCGACATGAGCGAATACGGAGAGAAGTACAGCGTGAGCCGTCTGCTCGGTGCCCCTCCGGGATACGTGGGCTACGAAGAAGGCGGACAACTGACCGAACGGGTGCGCCGTCATCCTTATTCGGTCATTCTGCTCGACGAAATCGAAAAGGCGCATCCCGATGTGTTCAATACGCTGTTGCAAGTAATGGACGAAGGCCGACTGACGGATGGTAACGGTACGACCGTGGACTTCCGCAATACGATTATCATCCTAACCTCAAACAGCGGTACCCGACAGCTCCGTGAATTCGGACGTGGACTGGGCTTCGACCGCATCGAAGGCGACATCACGGGCGAGGAAGCGGAACACATTATATTAAAGGTACTCCGCAAACAGTTTGCTCCCGAATTCCTCAACCGCGTGGACGACATCATCATGTTCAACCCGCTGACGAAGGAAAATGCCTACGACATTGCCAGACTGGAGTTCAACGACCTGCTTCGCCGTATGCAACTCAACGGCTTCGAACTGACCCTCAGCGAGGCGGCCCGTCAGCTGGTTGTCGACAAGGGATTCGACGCGCAGTATGGTGCCCGTTCGCTGAAACGCTCCATCCAACACCACATTGAGGATCCGCTCTGTGATTTCATCATGGAACATCCCGAGGCACGAAGTTTCACGGCGCAAGTAGTGGACGGTAAGGTGACCATCGAGGCACAAGCTTAAAGTAAAACTGGTTGTTCTCAAGTCAGAACAACCAGTTCTATCCATCGAATTCTTTCAACTTCCTATATAATCAATGAATTACATTGCTACTTCCATACCCGATGTATGGATTCTCGAACCCCGCGTATTTGAAGATGCACGCGGATATTTTATGGAAACTTGGCGCGAAGAGGACTTCAACCGCGCCATGGGACACGAGGTACACTTTGTACAAGACAACCAGTCAATGTCTTCTCGCGGTGTGCTCCGTGGTTTGCACTACCAGAAGGGAGACGCTTCGCAGGCGAAACTCGTTCGTGTATTGCAGGGTGCCGTGGTAGACGTAGCAGTCGACCTCCGTCAAGACTCACCTACTTTCGGCCAGCACGTATTGGTTGAACTTTCTGCCGAAAACAAGCGTCAGCTCTTTATTCCCCGTGGCTTTGCGCACGGTTTCCAGGTTTTGAGCGAAACGGCTGTGTTCACTTACAAGGTGGACAACCGCTACGCTCCCGAAACGGAATGTTCCATCCGCTACGACGACCCGACCATCGGCATTCAATGGCCCATCCTCGGCGACGAAGTATTACTTAGCGAAAAGGACCTTAACAAGGCGGTCAGCTTTGCTGACGCGGAGAAGTTCTAAACGACCTCTGCACGCTATGCGGGGGGAACTGGTTAGAGGTACAGGTTTAAGTTTTCAGATTATGAGGTTATCCCTATAACCCCATAACTCCAGAACCAGCACCTCATAACCACAGCCCCCATAACTACATAACCTCATTCCCTCATAACTCTCCCTTCCCACAGATGAATCACATACGCAATTTCTGCATTATCGCCCATATTGACCACGGTAAAAGTACCTTGGCTGACCGTCTGCTCGAACGTACCCAAACGATTCAGGTTACGCAAGGACAGATGCTCGACGATATGGACCTTGAAAAGGAACGTGGCATCACCATCAAGAGCCATGCAATCCAAATGGATTACACACTCGACGACGAGAAATACCGACTGAACCTGATTGACACGCCGGGTCACGTGGACTTCTCCTATGAAGTGTCTCGAAGCATTGCGGCCTGCGAAGGTTGTCTCCTGTTGGTCGACTCGACGCAAGGTGTACAGGCACAGACGATTTCGAACCTTTACATGGCGATTGAGCACAACCTCGAAATCATTCCCGTGTTGAGCAAATGTGACATGGTCAACTCAATGCCCGAGGAGGTTGAGGATGAAATCATCGACTTGCTGGGTTGCAAGCGCGAAGACATCATCCGCGCTTCGGGACGTACGGGCGAGGGTGTTGACGACATTCTTCGTGCCGTCATCGAACGCATTCCGGCTCCCGTGGGCGATGAGAACGCACCGCTTCAGGCCTTGATCTTCGACTCGGTGTTCAATCCCTTCCGAGGTATCATTGCGTACTACAAGATTGTCAACGGTTCGATTCACAAGGACCAGGAGGTGCTCTTTGTCAATACCCGCAAACGCTATCATGCAGACGAAGTGGGTGTGCTCAAGATGAACCTCGCTCCGCGTCAATCCCTTCACTGCGGCGACGTGGGTTACATCGTCAGTGGTATCAAGACAGCCACCGAAGTTAAGGTGGGTGATACGCTGACCTCAGTCGAAAATCCCTGTGACAAGGCGATTGCGGGTTTTGAGGAAGTGAAGCCGATGGTCTTCGCCGGTATCTACCCCATCGAAACGGAGGACTTCGAGCAACTGCGTGCCAGCCTCGAAAAACTGCAGCTCAACGATGCTTCGTTGACCTTCCAACCTGAATCGTCGGTAGCCCTTGGCTTTGGTTTCCGCTGTGGCTTTCTCGGACTGCTTCACATGGAAATCGTACAGGAACGCCTCGACCGTGAGTTTAATATGAATGTCATCACGACTGTGCCTAACGTAAGCTATAACATCTACGACAAGCACGGCAACATGATGGAGGTACACAACCCGGCAGGCATGCCCGACCAAACGGAGATTGACCACATTGAGGAACCGTACATCCGCGCTTCCATCATTACCCGCACGGACTACATCGGCAACATCATGACGCTCTGTCTGGGTAAACGAGGCGAGCTCATCAAACAGGAATACGTGTCGGGCGACCGCGTAGAACTTTATTACGACATGCCGTTGGCTGAAATCGTGATTGACTTTTACGACAAACTCAAGAGTATTTCGAAGGGATACGCTTCGTTTGACTACCACCCCATCGGGTTCCGTCCGTCAAAGCTCGTGAAACTCGACATTCTGCTCAACGGCGAACCAGTCGATGCCCTCTCTACCCTGACGCACGTAGACAACTCGGTGTACTTTGGTCGCCGTATGTGCGAAAAACTAAAGGAACTCCTGCCGCGCCAGCAGTTTGACATTGCGATTCAGGCAGCCATCGGTGCGAAGATTATTGCCCGCGAAACGGTGAAGCAGGTGCGCAAGGACGTGACCGCCAAATGTTACGGTGGTGACATCAGCCGTAAGCGTAAGTTGCTCGAAAAGCAGAAGCGAGGCAAAAAGCGCATGAAGGAAATCGGTAACGTACAGGTGCCGCAGAAGGCTTTCCTCGCGGTGCTGAAATTAGACTAAAAGGTGAACGGCCCAAGTGCCCAACGCCCTACGTAGTCAGGCCACACGCATATATAGTACCATACATATATAGTATATACTAAAGAATGGCATACTAACGGGTCGCGGCATGCCGCGACCCTACACAGCCCCCTTCGCTCGCTATTCGTTTGTGTCGTAGAATGGATGTTGCAATTAGCCCCTACCTTTGGATTCCTCCAAGTTGACGATAGGGCAACCTGATTCTCTCCTTCTGCTTCGGTGAGTGTCTGTCTTTATGCACTCCCCGATTCTCCCAAATCCAAGTTCTATCATCATGCTCATTCAACTTCAAGACGTAGAGCTGTATCAAGACGATGAGAAAGTGCTCGAACACGTCAACTTCTGCGTCAACGAAAACGACTTTATCTATATTGTCGGTAAGGTGGGTAGCGGTAAAAGTTCGCTGCTCAAATCGCTCTACGGCGAACTGCCTCTGGAAAGCGGCGAAGCCGAAGTGCTAGGGTTCAATATGAGCCGCCTGCGCAACCGACATATCCCCCAATTGCGCCGCCAATTGGGCATCGTCTTCCAGGATTTCCAACTCCTCCACGAACTCACGGTTCGAAACAACCTGGACTTTGTACTCCGCGCTACGGGGTGGAAGAAGAAACTGCGTCCGGCACGCATTCAGGAGGTATTGGCCTTGGTCGGATTGGAAGACAAGGCCGACAAATACCCGCATGAACTTTCGGGCGGTGAACAACAACGTGTCTGCATAGCCCGAGCCCTGCTCAACCACCCGAAGGTGATTCTCGCTGACGAACCCATCGGTAACCTCGACCCGGAGACCAGCCGCCACATCATGCACATCCTTCAGGCGGCACGCGAACAGGGTACGGCCATCGTCATGGTGACACACAACCTGCATTTGCTCAATGAATTTCCGGGCATTGTCTATCGCTGTGCCGACGGAACGATGAGCGAAGTAACGCAGGAATACCAGGCACCCATTGAAATCAATGCGTAAAGATGAGAAGACACCAAGCGAATCCCGCCCCAATAACCGGGCATTCGCTCACGTTCCTTCCCGACACGCACTGTTTCTCCCCACATTCCCACTCACATCCAAAAACTTTCAAATAAACAACGCCCTATGAAAATCCTCAAGTTTGGCGGAACCTCGGTAGGTTCACCCCAAAGAATGAAAGACGTTTGCCAACTCATCACAGACGGCGACCGCAAAATTGTAGTACTCTCTGCCATGTCGGGCACGACCAACTCGCTCGTAGAAATTGCAGACTACATCAATAAACGCAACCCCGAAGCGGCCAACAACGTCATCAACAAGCTGCGCAACGTCTACCTTCAGCATATCGAAGAACTCTACGTGAAGGAAGAAAACCTGCTCGCTACCCGCGAGTTGCTCTTGGGTCTCTTCAAGCACTTGCACCAGCTCACGACCGAGGAGTACAGCTTGAAACTCGAAAAGGAAATCTTGGCGCAAGGTGAATTGATGAGCACCAACATGGTGACCAACTACCTCAAGGAACAAGGCGTGAAAGTATGCCTCATTCCCGCCCTCGACTACATGAAGACGGACGATAAGGGAGAACCCGACATGCCCTTTATCAAGACCCACCTCAACGACTTCCTCAAGAAGAATGGTGGCTACGACCTCTACATCACGCAGGGATTCATCTGCCGCAACCAGCTGGGCGACATCGACAACCTGCAACGCGGTGGTTCGGACTACACGGCGTGCCTCATCGGTGCAGTACTCAGTGCAGAGGAAATCCAGATTTGGACGGACATTGACGGTATGCACAACAACGACCCGCGCATCGTACCCAACACGACCCCCGTGCGCCAGCTCAACTTTGAGGAAGCAGCCGAATTGGCTTACTTTGGTGCGAAGATCCTTCACCCCACCTGCATCCAGCCTGCCCGCTATGCCGGTGTACCCGTGAAGTTGCTCAACACGATGGAACCGACGGCTCCGGGTACCATCATCAACAACCAAATGCAACGCGGCACCATCAAGGCTGTAGCTGCGAAGGACAACATCACGGCTATCAAGATTGTTTCCTCACGCATGCTGCTCGCTACGGGCTTCCTGCGCAAGGTGTTCGAAATCTTCGAAAACTACCAGACGCCCGTTGACATGGTGACAACAAGCGAAGTAGGCATCACGCTGACCATTGACAACAATGCACACCTCGCCGCCATCACCGAAGAATTGAAGAAGTACGGTACGGTCGACATTGACGAGAACATGTGTATTATCTGCGTCGTAGGTGACCTCCGCAGCGAAAACGTGGGCTTCGAAAACCGCGTGGCTGAAGCCATCAGCCAGGTGCCCATCCGCATGATTTCTTACGGTGGCAGCAACCACAACATCTCCTTCCTCATCCGCGCTGAAGACAAGAAGACTGCTCTCTGCGCCCTGAGCGAAAAGTTGTTTAGCTAAATAAACAGGCAAATAGAAACGAGTCGACTTATCTCATGGTAAGTCGACTTTGTTCTATTTAATTCGTTTCGCATCCATTGAAACCTTTACTCCTCACTCTGCCTGCAAAGCATAATCTCATATCCTCCCCTAGGTGAAGAGGTAACCTCATAACCCCATTCCACGAAGATGTTCCCCATCCAACTATTCCAACAAACCGATACTCCCTTTTATTACTACGACCTGGACCTGCTCAACGAAACGCTCCGCACCATTCGCGAGGCGGTCAGTGCGCACCCCCACTTTCACGTACACTATGCCGTTAAGGCCAATGCCAATCCGCGCATTCTCCAAACCATTGCCCAGGCGGGTTTGGGAGCCGACTGCGTGTCGGGCGGTGAAGTAGAAGCCGCCGCTGCGGCGGGCTTCCCTGCCGAAGGCATTGTCTATGCCGGTGTAGGCAAAAGCGACCGCGAAATCAAGGCGGCACTCCGCGTAGGCATCAGTTGCTTCAACGTGGAGAGCCTTCCTGAACTGGATGTCATCAACGAACTGGCACAGGCAGCCGGTCAACGCGTGCGCATTGCCTTCCGTGTCAATCCGAATGTCGATGCACATACCCACGCCAAGATTACGACGGGCCTCAACGAGAATAAGTTTGGCATCAATCCCGAACAGCTTGTCGGTGCCATCCGCCACGCACAGAGCTTGCCTGCTGTGGAATATGCCGGACTGCATTTCCACATCGGCAGTCAGATTACGGAACTCGCGCCCTTCGCCGAACTCTGTCACCGCGTGAATGAGATTCAAGACGCTCTCGAAGCCGAAGGCATCCAGACCCCTTCCATCAACGTGGGCGGTGGTCTCGGCATTGACTACGATGCCCCCGACGTCCACCCCATCCCCGACTTTCAAGCCTACTTCCAAACCTTCGCTGACCACCTGCGTCTGCGCGAGGGTCAGCCCCTTCACTTCGAATTGGGCCGTAGCGTAGTGGCACAGTGCGGTTCGCTCATTGCCCGTGTGCTTTACGTGAAGGAAGGCATCACGAAGCGTTTCCTCATTGTCGATGCGGGCTTTACGGAACTCATCCGCCCGGCCCTGTACGATGCCCACCACTTCACCCAAAATCTCAGTGCCGCTGCCGATTCGCCGCAGCAGAAGTACGACGTGGTAGGTCCCATCTGCGAGAGCAGCGACGTGTTCAGCACCGACGAACTCCTCCCCCTCTCCCGCCGTGGCGACCTCATTGCCTTCCGCTCCGCCGGTGCCTACGGTGAAGTCATGGCTTCGACCTATAACTGCCGCACATTGCCCAAGGCAGTGTTTGGCGGAAAGGGTTGCAAGGAATAACGCGCAGGAATGAGGTTCAAGCTACGACAGTGTATGACGATGTAACTGTAGTATGAACACAGCATGCCGCAACTCTCAGCAGAAGTCATCGTTTCCCCGCCTGAAAAAAATGTTTGGCATACTAATGGGTCGCGGCATGCCGCGACCCTACCTCCTCTTCTCTCCTTACATTAGCCCATTTTCCTCCACCCCCCTCTCTTTACATAAAAATCCCCTCTCCATGAATTACCCTTTACTTTCCGAATATTGTGAAGCAGTAAAATACGCTGCCGACAACTTCAACGAGTTGAGCCACCTGACTCCTGTATTAGACACGAATGGCAATCCCGTCATGAGTAGCGGCAACTTTGCCGTGGTGTTCCGGATGCACGATGCCAAGGCCAACAAAGATGTAGCGGTGAAGTGTTTCCTTCGTGAACAGGAAGGACGGGCCGAAGGCTACCGCCTCATCGCCCAGGAACTGGCCTATACTCCGAGTCCCTTTCTCACCCCCATCCGCTATCTCGACCAGGAGCTTTTCGTCAGTTCGCAGTCTACCACCGACGAAGAATTTCCGGCAGTCGTGATGGACTGGATAGCGGGTGATACGCTCGACCGCTATGTGCAGGCACACCTTAGTGACCCGAACGCTCTGCGCCTGCTCACCTTCCAGTTCAGCCGACTGGCCTCCTGGCTCCTCTCGCAACCCTTTGCCCACGGCGACTTGAAGCCCGACAACATTCTGGTACGTCCCGACGGAACTTTAGCTCTCGTAGATTACGACGGCATGTTTGTGCCTGCCATGAAGGGAACATCCGCCCGCGAATTGGGTAGCCCCGATTTCCGCCACCCGCTTCGCACGCCCGAATGCTTCAACGACCACATCGACGACTTCCCCCTTGTCTCCATCCTGCTTTCCCTCAAAGCCCTTAGCCTTTCTCCCTCGCTGTGGCAAACCTACGGTGCCGCCGACCGTCTGCTCTTCTCTGCCACCGACTACTGCGACCTTGCCTCCTGCCCCCTCCTCCGCGAACTCCCCACCCTCTTCGCAGACCCTGAACTTCCCCGCCTCTACGCCCTCTTCCTTTTGGCTTACACCGAAGGGGAACTGAACAACGCGTCTATCAATCTGATAAATTTGAGCGTGCCAGAAGTGGTAGAAGTGGTAGAATTGTCAACAGAAGTGACGCAGAAAGAACTAAAAGAAGGAGTGAAGGATGAGTATGGCGTAACCTATAGTAAGGATGGACTGAGATTGCTGAAAGGAAATCGCAAATTGGAAACATACACGGTGCGGAAAGGAACGAGGGTGATTTGTGACGAAGCATTTTACGAATGCAAAGCCTTAACAAGCATCACACTACCACAAGGAGTAAAGAGCATTGGAGACAGAGCATTTGAAGGCTGCTATGCCTTACCAAGCATTACACTGCCACAAGGAGTAAAGAGCATTGGAGACAAAGCATTTTCATGCTGCAAATCCTTAACAAGCATCACACTACCACAAGGAGTGGAGAATATTGGACATAATCCATTTATGGGCTGCAACAACCTTTCATCCGTCGTATGCCGCTCCCCCCACTTTAAAGTAATCGTCAAGATGCTTCTTACCTCAGATGGAAAAAGACTGATATCCTACTGGGGAAAGGAGAAAATTGTCAATGTGCCACAAGGAGTAAAGAGCATTGGAGACGGAGCATTTTACTACTGCCATGC
>OLEF01000219.1_pt1 | contig 21123 bp, 17 predicted proteins | sample 1602171 | NCBI WGS metagenome assembly OLEF01 (sample SAMN02675048, study PRJEB24791) | human gut metagenome, SKBSTL034 | isolation source: stool | host: Homo sapiens | place: USA
GGTATCCTTCAATATGACAGCATTCTTATAGAACAACTGCTCATTATGCACATCGAGGAAGGCAAAAGGGTTGTTATTGAAATATTTCAATTTACGGAAATACCTTTTAATCGTATCCCTTGCTTCATCAGCTTTAGATGTAAGAAATTTAAACGCATTTTCTATTTCTGCATTTTCTACCGAAGCCACCTCATCATCGAAGAACTCCTTCATTCCTCTTTTATACAAATTGATCAAACGGTCTTGCAACGAAAAATAATCATCATAAGCCGCACCCTTCCAAAGTAACTGAAGTTCATTAGAATGATAACGCTCATCTATGATTTTCGCCAGGAAAAGATTCACCAATTTGTCAAAGGCATTCTCATGGCTTGAAATGGTATGTTTACGCAATATTAATGCAAACTCATTGTATTTCTTATCCAATGAGTATTCATCAATAGTCTTCAAATCATTTACGCCATAACTCTTCTTTCCTATGTTGAAAGCATCAATACCTTCTTCAAACAAACCACGAGTTGTAAAATCCTGTTTATACGTCTGCTTCCAAACATTAAAAAAGTCTTCACTTCCGCCTTGCTGCTCTCGCATTTCCTGGAAACTATGGAGTTTATTATCCGTCTGCAGATATTCCTCATTATCAACCAAAGAAATAATATGATAGTTGATTTCAAGACGATATATTATATCCCCTTTCTTTCTGTATTCAGGACAATCCGCCGCATACATACAAAGATATTGGGCTTTACGATAAGTATTGAAATAACGAAACAATTGGTCGCCATCACGCATAGTCCTCGCCCAATGTTTACGAAACTGATCCTCCTTTTTATCAATATTAGCCGTTTTGCATTCAATAATAAGATATGGCTCGCCATTATTATCGCTTACCAGAATATCACAGTATCCCTTGTCTGTACCAGCATAATTTCTTCCCTCCAACTTGATATGTTGAGGAAGATAACCACGCTCAAACAATTGGGCAACACAAACAAAAACAACAAAACTCTCATTTTGATGTTCATCTTGCGTTGTATTTCTATCTGCCTGTACACCATCCGGATAAATGAATTCACCCACATTAAAGTTATATTCCAAATCAAAGCCTTCATCAGCTGACCCAAAATGTCTGGTATAGACACCATGATTTGAAATAAACTTCAATTCTAAAAGGACTTTTTGTATATTATCTTTTGTAATCATATTTTTTCTTTTCTGTTATCTCTTCGAATATCAACAATGCTTTTTATTTGATAGCAATATCAATACACTCAAAATCAACTGCAAATATACAACATTTTTGGGAGAATCTATTTCCTATAAGGAATTATCGTTCTAAAATATTGTATCTTCCGCCTCCTTCGGCTCTATACACATTATATAATAAATAGGCAGATAAGTTATTCCGTCCTTCACCTCCACCTGCTGGGCATTCGAGAGCACGAAGGCTTGTTGGATGTTGTATTCTTTAATTTGTAAGAATTTATCTAAGGCACTATGCACCTGATAATCCTTACCCGACTTGATTTCCAACGGAAGAACAGAAAGATGCTCCATGTCATCTATCAGATAATCCACCTCACCCGTCTTCTTGTTGTCGTAATAATAAAGATTGAAGCCATGCGCCTTCAACTCCTGTGCCACCACTGTCTCATAAACGGACCCCAGGTTGATGCTTGCCACATCATCCATCACCGCCTTGATGTTGGTGCCAAAGAAAATGCTGGTCAGAATACCCACATCGTTCATATAAAGCTTCAGCAGATTCTTGCCACTATTCTCTATCAGCGGGAAACTAGGCTTGCTGATGGCCTTCACTTCCAAGGTAATGCCCGAAGAAATCAGATAGTCGAATTCCTCTACGTAATCACTCATTCGCTTTCCCTTCTTATCCTCTATGTCCTTCACCACCACACGCTTCTTCTTGTTTTCCAAGTTAGAAGGAATCATACTGTAGATGCGCTGAATCTTCAGGCGATTATGCATCTCCTCATAACGAGCCGCATCCACTCCATAGAGATGATGGATTTCATTCTGAATGGTACGAATGGTCGTAATATTCTTGGTTGCCAGAAATTCGTTGACCGCATCTGGCAATCCTCCAACCAGCAGATACTTCTTGAACAAATCAAGCAGTTTGTTGTGAATGGCTTCCGGCATCGACTCCCTTGCCGCAAACTTCTTGCGAATCGTATCAAGCACCAGTTGACCGATTCCATTTGCTATCAAGAACTCCTCAAAGTCCAACGGATACATGTGGCGGATGATGATACTGCCCAAAGGAACAGAAGAGGTAGTCTTGAGCGTAACACCCAGCAACGAGCCGCTGGCAATATAAGTAAACTTATTATCTTCGCGCAAGAACTTGAGCAAAGTAAGCAGGTGGTCGTAGGCCTGAATCTCATCAATAAACACCAAGGTGTTATCCTTTTCCTTCATCCTATCACCTGCCAGCGCACTCAAAGCCAAATAGAAATCATCTACCGTCCTGGCATCAGCAAAAGTCCGGTCTCCAAGCTTATCTGTCTCCATATTCACCTCAATATAGTTTGGAAAAAGCTTCTTTCCGATTTCACGGATGATGTACGACTTTCCGATTTGGCGTGCACCATCAACAATCAGAATCTTATCAGACCCTGATTGTAAATGACTTACGATATATTTATCTATCTTTCTATACAGCATAAATACACTTTTCCTATGATTTCAACGGTGCAAATATACACTTTTCCTACGAAATAGCCAAATAAAAACACACTTTTCCTATAAAAACGAGGGCTGAAAACTACACTTTTCCTATGAAAATAGGGGTTGGAAACCACACTTTTCTGAAAAAAGCTGGATTTTAGCCTTATAAAACATGGATTTTACCCCATACCCCCCTTTAGTAAAGGTGATTTTCATGATAAATCGTAAAGGACTTTTAAGGGATTGGAAAACCTTAATGACCGATAATGACCTTGATCTTAACGACCTTATCCCCTAAATAGCCAGACTCCATTGTCAACAGAAGATCACATTACCCAAGCAAAAATGACAAAAAAGGCAGGATTGTTTTTTTCAGAGAAAGAAGGAGAAAAATGCTCTTAGGAGCAAGAAAAAGTGGTTCCGATAACACTTTTAACCCCTTCAGAAAGCTAAAATAAGAGGGGTAAAAGGTAGGATGAAAGGGGAAAAACGAGGAATTTCTTGATATATTTTGTCAAGATTCTCGTAAAACAGCAAGAAAAGCTTGGGTAGAGCGAAGGCGATTCCGTGTGTTTTAATAGCATTAAACGAGGGAACCAGAACAGTTCTACAAGCTACTATCAAATTGATTATCAACACGATACATTCAATACCACATTCTTCCAGAATAGCTTTCAGAAGCTCTATCGTGTCATTAAGGGTCAGGGTCATTAAGGGTCATTAAGAAAAAGCAAATGTCATTTAGAGCCATAGTATAATATAAATATATATTTATTATTATACTATAGAGACATTTGCGCCCCCGAAAACCTTAATGACCCTTAATGACCCTGACCCTTAATGACACCACCCCACATTTCCCCGCTTTTCAATCATCAAAAGCAATCCAAGGTTACTTTTGCAATCAGATGCACAAATCAAAAACACTTATATCTCTACACATCAGCTACTTACGCACTATTTTCCAACATTCTACCGGAAAAAGCTTGCTTTCTGCTTAGAATTTTTGTATCTTTGCACCGGCAATCGAAAGAACAGCCTTCTTGTGCCAAAAGTCGGTCATCTATGACGACCGAGGCTGGTCTTAATAGATGGCAGGCGCCGGTCATCAATGAAGACCACAAAATGGGCAGGAAACGGCTTTCTGGGGAATTGTGATTCAAGGAACTCTTAAACGCAGACTGAGCATGATCAACTTCAAGAAAGACTCCAGCATTACAAACAAGTGGGGAGAGTTATTCCTCCCCCTCTACCTTGCAGCTGTCGAACCCCATCTCCTTGGCTTTGTCAGGACCAAAGGTGAAGTAGATGGCTTCGCCCTCATCACAAACCTCGCCTTGGGAGTTCTCCAGAGTCAGGTGGATGGTGACGATGTTGCGGCGCTGACTGGCGATGTGACCACGCACCGTAATCTGCGAATCGGTGGTCATCACAGGCTTCTTGTACTTCACGTTGAGCTGCATCGTCACACCCGTGGTCTGCAGTTTTCGGTTGATAACCCAGCCTGCCACTTCATCCATCAGCATACCGATGATTCCGCCATGCAGGGTATTGATCCAGCCCTGGTAATTCTCGCCGGGATTCCAGATGGTAAGCACATCCTCACCCTCTTCCCAAAACTCAAGATGCAATCCTACAGGATTGTTTGGGGCACAGCAAACGCAGTTGTAACCCTCCTTGTTCAAATATGGATTTAATATCTTCTTCATTTTCTAACTTTTTTAAACAATGCAAAGGTACGAATAATATCTGATAAGACAAAGTTTTTAAAAAATATTATTGTTGGTAGCCGTTTAATACCTAAAAATAAGAACAGAACAGAACCTTCCATCCATATAAGAGAACCACAATACCTATAAATGGGGATAACAAAGAGCACTTGTCTATTTAGACTAAATAAAAATACTAATTATTAAGTATTGCAGGATTTTAAAATATCAAGTATCTTTGCAGCGTGAATTAGAAAGATGCTCGCAGACAGCGGGCAAGTGAACAAGAAATTATACAAAACATTAAGAAATGAAGAGAATTATTTTTATTATTTTAGGCTGCATCAATATTTGCCTTGCTTATGCACAGAGCTTTAACGGACAATATATTTCGGAATGGCAATGGGACATGAACAAAAATACGAATCTGACCAATCAGCTGAGATTGGAACTGAGTGTTCCGATAGGAAAAGGAAAGGATTCGTTCGAGGCGGCTACGCTGCATGTGGCAAAGACCAACGATGGCATTATTGACGACTGGCAGGGCTTTTCGAACATAGATGCGGATAATAACTTCGCCATGCTTGCCGTGCTGGGTTACATGCACGAGTGGAATTCGGGCCATCTGTTTGTGGGTGTGAGAAACGTGAACGAGGATTTCTTTACCTCTGACGTTACGGCACTTTTCCAGAACAGTTCTGAGGGAATCTTCCCTACCGTTGCATCCAGCTATCCGATAGCCAACTATCCGTATTCGGGCTTGACCCTTTACTTTGATGTAACCAAGGGGGGATGGACTTTCAGAAACAGTCTGTATAACGGCGTAGGATATAATGGCTGGAAAGCCCACGACAATCCTTTCCTGGTTCGCCCGAAGAAGGATGGAATCTTCAATATGTCACAGTTGGAGTATGAACATAAAGGTGGAAAATATTTTGCGGGTGCTGCCGTCCATACCCGTCAATATCCAATCAACGAGGATGGCGAAATGGCTTCTGCCGATGAATCCAAGGGCAAAACAACCTGTGGCTGGTGGATTTACGGAGAGCAGAGCGTTTGGAAGGCTGGCGACAAGAACATTTCGTGCATGGTACAGTATTCCGAGAACACCAGTCATCAGAATGCCTGCTACCGATACGCTGAACTGGGCGGCGCCTATCAGGACGAGAAGAACGAGTGCGGCTTGTCAGGCCAGTACGCCCGCTTCCAGCAGGGTTCGGAATATTCGCTGGAAGTAACCTGGAAAAGACAGCTGACAGAATCCATATCCCTTCAGCCATCGTTCCAATACATCAAAAACGACAATGGAGATTTCACGGCACTCAGTGCCCGACTCTATGTCAGTTTCTAGCAATCCATTTCGGCAAGACCAGGGTGCCCATCACCAGGAAAGGGTAATAGAAGATGGCGCGCCAGAGCATGGCGGCAAGGATGGCTACTGAGGCATCGGGCAGGAAATCGGCATAATAAAGGCGGAACATCAACTCTGCCACGCCACTTCCGCCAGGCGTAGGACTCAGAATGGAAATCATCCACATCACCCATTGGCGGCACCAAGCCACCAGCATGTTGCCCTGACAATGGAAGGCAATGAGAATAGCTACCACGATGGCGAATCTCGACAGCCACGCCAGGGAAGTATAACCCATCAGCTGCAACCAGAATCTTCCGCCCTCCAGCTTTGCCTCCTCCGAAGCCATCGTCATCTCCTCGGAAAACTTCTCTACCTTGGGCAGGAATCTGCGAAGGAAAGGAATCTTGCAGCATCCCTTCAATACCCAGCCCAGAATCTGAGGACGATGCAACAATAAGAGGTAGAGGATGGCCGTCCAGACAGCAACGATAAGGGTGCTGACGATGAAGATAACCTGCACTCCGCCCTTAATCCATTCGTTCGTAGCATCTACAGAAATCCCCACTCCATCAACCAAGCTGAACAAGAGATGCGACGGAACACAGAAATAGAGCAACACGCAACTGATGGCAAGAAAAGCCTCATCAGCCAGCAGGGCTGCAAACATGGTGAAGATACTTCTGCCCATAGAAACTCCCTCGCGATTGAGATAGACAAAAGCCAAACCACTTCCCCCCACCGCCGAAGGAGTGACGGCAGAAGTAAACTCGCAGAGCACATTGATGCGAAACGCCTCGGCTACGGATAACTTACGCTGGCAGAGATGACGGAAACGGAGGGTGAGCATCAGATTCTGGACCGCAAAGAGCAACACGCCCATTACTACCCCCAGAAAGAACCTGGGAGATAAATCTATCCTGCTCAGAACTTCCACATCAAACTCCCGAATCATCATTCCAACGATGACCACCAGTCCGATGGAAACCGCCAACCATAAATGCCATTTTTTCATATTACTCTCAAAATAAAACTATACTTTTTATATATAGTAATATAACGATTAAATGGCCAATCTATTTTGTTGTCTGTCTATCAAATATTGATATATATCCAAAACTTCTACAGCTATATCATTCCAAGAGCGCACCAGAGTCTCCGCGGCTGCCGTATAGTTCATCCGCATCAACTCCCGAGATTGCATACTTCCGAAGAAGGTAATCATTTTTCCGATAAGAGCATATTAGAATACGATTAGAATAATGATGTTAGAATACGATTAGAGCCCTATTCCAAAATCGGAATCTCGGAATAGGGCTCAGAAACATAAAATCAAAATCTAGAATATCGGCTGACCTACGCAACCATTTGGCGCCTGCACATGAAGCAGGGCGGCGATGGTTGGCACAATATCGGTCATGAATGTCTGCCTGGTGGTTGCACCGTGCTGGATTCCACAACCCATGAAAATCAAAGGAATGTGGGTGTCGTATGGATTCCACTCACCATGATCGGTTCCCTTCATGCCGTGGGCATAGAAATTCGGCTTCAATACGATGGCCACATCACCGCTTCGCTCACGGTTGTAACCATTCACGATGCGCATCTTCACATCCTCAGGAATGCTCTCGGTCATCGTCTTCTCCATATCGCAGGCATACTGCACGCAACTGTCTTCCTTCAACACGTCCACCACGCTCTGCTTGATCTTGGCGAAATCCAACTTGTTTTTCTTGATGATGTTACGGTTGAAAAACACCTGATAGTTCATCACGGTCTTCACCAGATTGCCCACGTTAGGATACTCCTGAGCCAGGGTCTGATTCAGTTTCTCAGCCACCGCATCACCATCCCAATTACCCGCAGGAATGCGGCGGTCTTGCAGGAAACGGGCGTTGTTCATCGCTCCATGGTCGGCACTCAAGAAAACCAGATAATTTCCTTTGCCCACCTTCTCATCGAGATAAGAAAGGAAATCGGCTATCGCCTTGTCCAGACGCAGATAAGTATCCTCGGTCTCTACCGCATGAGTTCCCACCTGATGACCGATATAATCCGTGCTTGAGCAGCTTACTGCCAGCAAGTCGGTTTCATCATCTGCACCCAACTGCTCGCCGTCTATCGCCGCCTTTGCCAAATCAATCGTCAGCGAATTGCCGAAAGGAGTTTTGCGGATAATGCTGTAACCATATTTCTTATAAAGGGCTGGAAGATTGAGCGGCAGCGTAGCCTTCATGCCCTTGCGGATGCCATCCTCATACTCGTTCTCATCTTCCGTACTTTCAACGTAAGTATTCTCAGGATAGAGTGTATTCCATTTTTCCGAGAGATAACGCTCTGGCAGATGCTGGTTGTTGAACGCGTCCACCCACTTCGGCAACTGGTTTATATAATAAGAACTGGTGATAAACTTTCCGCTCTCATCATCAAACCAGTAGGCACCGTTCGGATTATGACCTGCAGGAAGAATGGAAGCACGGTCTTTCAATGCCACTCCCACTACCTTGGCTCTGCCGTTGGATGCAATCTTCATCTCATCTCCGAGAGTCGTAACCCAGAGGTTTCTAGGCGACATCAAGCCCGCCTTGCTGTTGGAACCCACCGGCTTCACGGTTTCATCATCCGTGCAATACACCTTCTTGCCATTCTTCACAAAATTGTTTCCGGCGATTCCGTGGATAGAAGGCACACTGCCTGTATAGAGACAAGTATGACCGATGGCGGTAACCGATGGAACATACGGAATACGGGTGTTTTCACAAGAGAAGCCCTCGTTGAGCAGTCGCTTGAACCCACCTTCACCATAGCGCTTCTGATAGCGATAGAGATAATCCCATCGCATTTGGTCAACCACGATGCCCACTACCAGTTTGGGGCGCTGAACGTTAGAAACATTCACCTGTTGGGCAGCAGCAGAGCCGCATCCCAGAAATGCCAACGCAATAAAACTAAATACCTTATTCATTTCTTTCTTCAAAAATACTGTAATACTTTTTACCGCTGCAAAGGTATTTAAAGGATGTTGCCATCGTGTTACAAAGAAATGAAAGAAGAGTGAAAGCATTGCCTTTTTACAAAAAGATTTTAAAAATGGGACTGAATAAGACAAGGTAACGATATTTTTATTATATTTGCAGTATTATTGCAAAACTAACAGATTTACGATATGAAAAAACTACTCTTATCCATCGCCTTTCTGCTCCCTGGTATGGGAATGATGGCGCAGACTCAGGTAACGACTGCCAAAGGTATCCTCGAAGGAAAAGACCTCTCAGGCATCACAGTATTCAAGGGTATTCCGTTCGCTGCTCCTCCTGTAGGAAATCTCCGCTGGAAGGCTCCGCAGCCTGTACAGAAATGGCAGGGCGTTCGCGAGGCCAAGGAGTTCGGACCGAACCCGATGCAGGAACCTCTCTTCGGCGATATGAACTTCGGTACGAAGACCAACAGCGAGGATTGCCTCTACCTTAATATATGGACACCGGCAAAGACCATGAAGGAGCATCTGCCGGTACTCATTTATTTCAACGGCGGAGGACTGATGGCGGGTAGCGGAAGCGAACCTCGATATGCGGGCGATGCGATGGCACGCAAGGGCATCATCTCCATCACAGCCAACTATCGTGAGGGCATCTTCGGATTCTTCGCCCACCCACAGCTCTCTAAGGAAACATCCTACAAGGGTTCCGGCAACTATGGATTCATGGATCAGGTGGCTGCCATCCAGTGGGTAAAGGATAACATCGAGGCTTTCGGCGGCGACCCTAACCGCATCACCATCGTAGGCGAATCGGCAGGTTCCATGTCGGTCAGCGCCCTGATGGCTTCCCCTCTCTGTCAGGGACTCTTTGCCCAGGCAATGGGTTCCAGCGGTTCGGTGATGGGATTCAAGAAGGTGGCTACGCTGAAGGAGGCCGAGGAGGAAGGCGTGCAGCTTGCCCAGAAAATAGCCGAGAAGATGGGTAAGGAAACCGGAAAGAAGGTGAAAAAGAACGCAGGAATGAAGAACCTCAACGAACTTCGTGCCCTTCCTGCCGAGGAATTGATGAAGCTGGCGGAAGTAAGAGCGGTTCCTGTCTATAATATCGACGGATATTTCATGAAAGAACAGCCTGTAGAGGTATTTGCCAAGGGCGAGCAGACCAAGGTGCCTCTGCTTATCGGCGGCAACAACCAGGAGATGACTCCTGCAGCCGTATTGATGGGCAAGCAGCCTACCGTCGAGAATCTGAAGGCGGGTGCCAAGGCTACATTTGGAGAAGAGAACATCGAAGAACTCTTCCGCCTCTACGGCATCAACAGCGATAAGGATGTATTGGAGCAGCCGGGCGTGAACCTAGCTTCGGACATCTTCCTCGATTATTCTACATGGAAGTGGGGCAACATGCACAAGCTGACCGGCGGACAGCCTGTTTACCGCTACCGCTATTGCCATCCTCGTCCTGCTATGGCCATCAAGGGTAAGGTGGCTGCATTGGCTGGCGGCGTGGTAGATGCCAAGGAAGATGCGGCTCCTGCGCCACAAGACAAGGGAGCCGTTCATTCTGCCGACATCGAGTATGCAATGGGTACATTGCCAACCAACCGCGTGTTCAAATGGCAGCCGGAGGATTATATGATCAGCGACATCTTCAGCCAGTATTACGTCAATTTCGTAAAGACCGGCAATCCGAATGGTCTGGGTCTGCCTGAGTGGCCATCCACCAACGGCAAGGCAGTAGCCCCTGTGCTTCAGATAGACGTGAATACCGTCGTAAAAACTGATGCCCAGATGGAGAAGCGCTATGATTTCATAGACAAACTGTTTTGGGAGAAGAAATAATTCTCTCATTACATTGAATCAATCGGAATACAGATTTCATTGAATAAACCAGAAATAGAGATGTTTCAGAAATTCATTATCAACAGAGACGGAGTACTGAAGTTCGGGCGTGTCTACCTGCACCGTGACATGCTGTCACCCGGCGAGCAATGCACCTACGGGGGCGGTTTGTGGAAGATAGATGAAGGCAGAGGCGCCATCGTGCTCTACGGCAGAAGTTTCGACTTCGGCCCTCCCGATTTCGACTTTGTGAAACAGATAGACTGGACGGGCTTGGGCGGCACCCCTCGCCCGCTCTTCTATCTGCCTCATTGGCCTAGCGAAGAAGAGATTGTGCCAGTCATCATCAATTAAGAAAATAGTATAATATTCTATAATTTTCTGTGTAAAACTTGCGGATAACAGAATAAAACACTATTTTTGCGAAGAGAAATCCTTCTCGGGGAAAGTGCTCTCTAAGAGAAGAGATTCCGTAAATAAGTAACAATTAAAAAGCAGTATAGTATGAAAAAGAAATTAGTTTTGACAGCAGCCGTCATCGCTGCATTATCAGTTGTCTCCTGCAATGGCAAGAAGACAAATAGCCAGGGGGCTAACCAGGATAGCCTCAGTTATGCTGAAAATGATTCGCTCAATTCCAACGATGTCATTCTCGATTCCATCGCCGGCACCTACGAGGGAACTCTCCCTGCTGCCGACTGTCCGGGCATCAAGACCGTTTTGACGCTCAACGCCGACAGCACCTACCAGTACTCAGCCGACTATCTGGAGCGCAAGGATGGTCACGACGAAGCGAGCGGTATCTTCAAGGTATTGGCTAACAACGTGGTAGAAATCACCCGTCCATCGAGCGGCGAGACATCTTACTACAAGATAAAGGATGCCAACAGCCTCATCATGACCGATTCGCTGGGCAACGAGCCTGAAGGCGCCATGGCTAAGCACTATGTGCTGACTAAGAAAAGGTAAAAGAGCCTTTAAAAGGTAAAAGGGTAAAAAGAGCCCCCTAGCTTAACATTCCGCTAGGCTCTTTTTACCTTTTTACTTTTTTACCTTTTTACCCTTTTATCTTTAAAACGCCTTTTTTGCCGGTTCTCACAGCGCCATTATTACAAACCTGTTACATTCCTGCCTTTCAAGTTAAAATCAATTAAGTTTTGCACCGGAACCTTCGCTATTCCAGATATTTTTCCTAATTTTGCGCCCACGTTTCTAACAGATGAAATGATTTTAAGATTCAATGGTATATACTAAATAGATTAAGGATAAAGAAAAATGGAACATGTTTTTACTGAATCGATGTTTTTGGTGGGCTTCGTGATATTTATCGCCGCCATACTCGTATTAGACATGCTGGTCATCGACCGAAAGGCACATGTGGTGTCTATCAAGGAAGCCGGTTCATGGACGGCTGTATGGATTATTCTCGCGCTCGCCTTCGCCGTATTCATCTATTTTCATGGAGACATGGTGCACGGCATCGAGAACTTCGACGACCTGAAGCTGATAGCCTCGCGCTATGCTTCGCATCTCAAACTGGACCCGAACGACTATGAGGGGAGTCTGCAGCAATACCGGCACTATATGACCATCTCCTACATTTCGGGTTATCTGATAGAGAAAACGCTCTCGGTAGATAATCTCTTCGTGATGATGATGATTTTCACCTCGTTCGGAGTAGACAAGAAAGATTACCAGCACGTACTGAACTGGGGTATTCTGGGAGCCATCGTGCTGCGCTTCGTCTTCATCTTCGCGGGTGCTGCGCTCATCAGCCGGTTCGCCTGGATATTACTCGTATTCGGAGGATTCCTGGTTTACAGCGGTGCCAAGATGTTCCTCAACAGGAACAAGAAGGAGGAAATCAATGCCCTGGAGCATCCGGTAGTGAAGTTTATGCAGAAGCGCCTGCATCTGGGTCCGCTGGTGATGACGGTGGTGTTCATCGAGTTCTGTGATCTGATTTTCGCCTTCGACAGCATCCCAGCCGTATTCTCGGTATCGCTCGACCCGTTCGTGGTGTTCTTCTCGAATATCTTCGCCATCCTGGGCTTGCGTGCCCTCTTCTTCCTGCTGGCAGCGATAGCAGACAAGTTCCGCTATCTGAAGGTGGGTGTGAGTGTGCTGCTGGTGTTCATCGGTGTGAAGATGCTCATCCACGATTTCTTCGAGATTGATGCAGTCAGTTCGCTGGTATTCATCATCCTCGTACTGCTCGTCAGCATCGGGGCTTCGGTGGTGATTCCGCAGAAACAGGAAGCGTTGGAAAATACGAAATAAGCAAACCATTCGTAAAGGAGATTATCATCAGGTAATCTCCTTCCAAGAAAACATAAAAAGGGCGATTGCTATTCCCCACACAAGGGATAAGCAATCGCCCTTATCTTTTATGAACTCAGTTCAGAAAGAAGAGCAAATGAATTGGCTTACCCTTCGGCCGCCGAACTTTGTTTCTTCACTCTTCTCTCTTCACTCAATTTACTTCCAAGGATTCTCTGTTGGGTAAGGCAGGCTAGCTGGCTGGTTGTAAGCGATATCCTTGATGCCGAGATACTTGAATACCTCGAACAAGGTCTTACCTACGTGAGAGAATGCTACGGCTCCGTGGTGTGGATAACCCTTCTGAATCAATACGTGACGATAGAAGCGGCCCATCTCGTTGATGGCGAAGATACCGATACCACCGAATGAACGGGTAGGAACATCGAGAACCTCACCCTCTGCGATGTAGCTGCGGAGGTTGCCCTCAGAATCGCACTGCAGACGGTAGAATGTGATGTCAGAAGCTGCGATATCACCCTCCAAAGTACCACGGGTGAAGTCTGGTTTACCACCATTCTCCAACAAACGGTTCTGGATGAGCTGATACTTAATCTTACGGCTTGAGCACATCTTGCACTGTGGAGTGTTACCGCAGTGGAAGCCCATGAAGGTATCAGTCAACTTATAATCATACTTGCCCTTGATGTCCTCATCATAGATATACTGAGGAACAGAGTTATTGATATCGAGCAATGTAACGGTATCGTCAGAAGCACACATACCGATGTACTCAGAGAGCGCACCATAGACATCAACCTCGCAAGCTACAGGAATGCCGCGGCTAACGAGACGGCTGTTTACATAGCAAGGCTCGAAACCGAACTGGCTTGGGAATGCAGGCCAGCACTTGTCAGCGAATGCTACATACTGGCGAGAACCCTTGTGAGCCTCTGCCCAGTCGAGCAATGTCAACTCAAACTGTGCCATTCTGCGGCTGAGGTCAGGATAGTAGCAGCCTTCGCCCATCTCCTTGGCCATATCAGCGCAAACCTCGTCGATACGTGGGTCGTTCTCGTGCTCCTTGTAAGCTACGAGAAGATCAAGCTCTGAGTTCTCCTCAATCTCTACACCGAGTTCGTACAAGCCCTTGATAGGAGCGTTGCAAGCGAAGAAGTCCTGTGGACGTGGACCGAAGGTGATAATCTTCAAGCCCTTCAAACCGAGGATAACGCGAGCTACTGGTACGAAGTCCTGAATCATCTTAGCTACGTCCTCTGCTGTACCTACAGGATACTCAGGGATGTAACCCTTCAGGTGGCGCATGCCGAGGTTGTAAGAGCAGTTGAGCATACCGCAGTAAGCGTCGCCACGACCATTGATCATGTCGCCGTCACCCTCTGCAGCTGCAACAAACATACAAGGACCATCGAAGTTCTTTGCAATCAAAGTCTCAGGAGTCTCAGGACCGAAGTTACCGAGGAATACAACCAAAGCGTTGCAGCCCTGCTCTTTCACTTCGCCCAAAGCCTTGAGCATATCTTTCTCGTTCTCAACTGTAGTCTGGCAGTTGAAAATTTCACCCTTGTACTCTTTTACGATGTTCTCACGGCGCTGAGTAGAAAGCGCGATTGGAAAACAGTCACGGCTAACGGCAATAATACCGAGCTTTACTTGTGGAATGTTGTTGCTTACCATAATTAGTTTATTACTTAAGTTTTTGTATAAATTGCTTATATTTATTGATTCTTTTCTAATTGTTCGGCTGACAATTATTCATTGTTCCGAGCACAAAGGTACAAATATATTTTGTATCACCAAGCGTTTTAAGGAATTTTTAATTCAAAAAAATGGCGCAAAACCGAAATTTTGCGCCAAATGTAACATATGATAAAGTTCTTGATACATTTCATACATGTCTCTATTATCATCTGATACCCCTTTTCTGCCTTAACATCTTCTTTAATATCTTCGCAGCGGGCGGTACCGGATGGTGTAAATCTGATTGAAGTACTCCTTCCAGCTGTTCGGCTCCTTGTCGTCATCACGCACGATACGGATGCCGTAGAATCGGGTACCCGTCTCCTTGTATTCCCGGAATCTCGACAACAGCTGCTGTGGCGGATCTGGAATCAGGAAGTCGGTAATCCAAAGCACATCGGCATTCACGTAATGGAGTCCGTCGTTGTCAAGAAGGTCGAACATCTGGGTCATCATCTTCTTTGCCGATGTTCCGCCTCCGATAAATGGAAGGTGGGTTGTGGTAGGCTGCCGCCGGATGCCTCGCCCGGTATGCGCCTGTCCATCTCCGTCGGACGGAGCTGTATCTGCTTCGGCTGATTCCATCATAGTGATTCCTATTCTCTTCAGGCGCTCTGCCTTGCGCTTCGCCATCAGGTCGATGGCATGGGTACTGACGGAGAAATCTATCAGGAAGCAGTCTCGCTCCAGATCTTCTGCCGTTTCTTCCAGCAGAGAGATGAGTGTAGAGGATATCCTTTCAGGCGTGCCATACATACTGGCTGAGGTATCCAGACAGACGATCATCGGACCCTTGCGGGAGGCATGGGCAAAGCCCAGTTTGCGGGATGGTTTCGACATTTCGCTCTTATAACGGAAGGTCTGGAGTCTTCGCGTGCGATACTTATAGATAAAGAGGCCCTCCATATCTTCATCGCTGTACTGTGCCAGTTCGAGGGGGAGAAGGGAGTTGAGATCATCGCCCACGGTAATGCCCTCGATATCGCTACCCGCTGAATGCTCCATCTTCATCTCTACGCCCGATGCGATGGTGAGCCGGTCTTTGCCGTTGGCATCGGCTACTCGTCCCATCTTCGCCACAATTTCCTTGATTTCGGGATATTTGTCCTGAATCTTCACCTGGTTCAGACGGCGTTCAAACTCCGTTTCAGTCCATCCGTTCGTCATCAGTTCCCAGGCTTGTACGGCGCGCTGCTCCGAAACGCCCTTCGTCTTCATGTTGCGGGTTATCTGGTCCATCATGCGCACCAGTCCTGTTTCGAAGTTGTTCTGGCGCAGGGAGATGAAGTCCTTCAGCTTGTTCAATACCTGATGGTCGATGCAGACCTTCCAGTCTCTTACCAGCCTTTCCCAGTTTTCGGGTTTCGAAGCCCCGTCTCCAGTCATCAGCTTGAGGAAGAAAGGTTTATCGAACCCATCTTCAGCATGTTCCTGTTCCAGCTGGTCGAGCAAGGGGAGCCACACCTGTTCATCCATCCGCTTGAAGGGAGCCCAATCGAGCACATCATCTGCCCGATGACTCTCGGTCCAGGCACGCTGGCGCTGGAACCGCATGTGATGGACGCATTCCACGATGAATTTTCCCACGCTATCATAGAACACCTTGCTCTTAATCTTGCTGTTTACCACCTGTCGCACGAATTTCTGCACCTCTTCGCCAGTTTCTTCTATGGTTACTTTCAGGGTAAAGAGATGAATGAGATAATCCTTCAGCGGGTCTTCCTTCAAATTCCAAGGCATGGCGATGCCTGTCGGATCAGAAATCTTCACCTGTCCCGACTTGCAGAAGTCATCCAGCATCTTCAAGTAATACTGTGCCTCCGCCAAGTCCTTGTTATTCTGGTATTTCATAGGAGTAAATCCTTATTTTTTCTCCATCAGATATTCTGCGAAGATTCTTGCAGCACTCTCTACTTTGGCTGCGCAAGGGCGAGACTTGTAATATTCTGCCGTTCTTGCCGAAGCCACATAGCTGGACTGCGCTTTCTCGTGGCCCTTCAAGCCGAGGATTTCGGCACAGATGATACTGCCGTTCTGCTCCTTCGATTTGGCGAGCAAATCCTGCACCACCTTATAGCAGGCCGACTTGCCCTCGCGGTCATCCCCCTCGGTCTGTCCGCAATCCAAGCCAACGAGTACCACGATGCCCGAAACGGCACCGCACATCATTCTCATTCTACCTACTCCACCACCGAAGCCGGCACCAATGCGCTTCGCCATCTCATCATCAAGACCATATAAATCGGCAAAGGCAGCCACTACCGACTGGCAGCAGCCATAGCCCTGCATAAAGTTATCCACCGCCTGGTGAACACGCGCCTCCAACTCAGGAGTCAATATTTTCTGTTCATTCATCATGTTTTGATTCTTCTATATATAATAATGTAATAGGAGGCGATTAAACCTCATAAAGTTTCATCGTATCCTGACGGGTAAACGCCAGTTCCTTATAGAAATCACGGAGATAAGCCGATATTTCCGCCTTATCATCAGCAGATGCGAAGAGATTCTCACCCAACTGCTTTTCCAACGAGGTCAAGCCATCCGAAAGGTTTTCTATCTCCCCCTCGTAATCCCTTCCATCCTCCGGATTCCTGCGTACACGATGATATTTGATGTCCTCAGCAAGCGCATTCTTCATCTCCACGAGTTTATCTGCAAAAGGAGAAAAGAGGGCACGGATCACGATGTTTCGGATAGCATCCCGCTCTTCCGGCTCCTGCCACAGACAATGGTAGATAGGAAGCAAATCGCAGATATCCACCTCTTCCCTATCCTGCATGAAGGCAGAAGTGCGAAGCAGGCGGACGATATTCTTCCATCTTCGGTCACTCACATAGATATTTCTGCGCTCGGCAGCCTCATCCACATTCACGGCTCTCAGAGATTTACGGATAGCTGAAATTGCATCGAGAACCTCGATTTTCACGCCAATCTTATCGATACGCTCCGTCCATTCAGCATACTCCTCAGAAGTAATCTTCAAATCAGAAAAATCTGCGTTATCTGCGAAATCTGCGTGACCTAAAATCCCTGTAGAACCAGAGAAATCTGCGTGAGATTCCAAGAGCATCGCCCGGAAATTCTTCTCCAGTTTTATCGGTCTACTCTCTATTCTGATGACGAATCGGTCCCAGAGCGCCTCCAGTCCTTCTCCCTTAGCCGGCAACTCATTACTTGCAGCCACGAGAAGTTTCAGAGGAAGATGCATTTCCCGATTGCCGTTTCTGAAGATTTTCTCGTTAATCACCGTAAGGAGCGTGTTCTGGATCGCAGGTCCCGCCTTCCAGATTTCATCCAGGAAAACCACATCGGCAGTAGGCAGATAACCCTCCATCGCACGTTCGTAAGTATCCGAAGTCTTCAGTTTCTGAATGCTCACCGGGCCGAAGATTTCATCGGGTGTAGAGAATCGCGACATCAGATACTCAAAGCTCTGAGCATCCCTAAACGCCGTCTTCAACTGTCTGGCTACCATACTCTTTGCCACACCCGGAGGTCCCAGCAGGATGATACTCTCACCTGCCAGAGCAGCCAGGAGCGAGAGCGATATCTCCGTCTCCTTCTCATAAATGCCCCGGTTCATCTCACCGAGTAATTGTTTGAATCTTTCAAGCATATTCTTACTTTCCTATTCAGAATCGTATAAAGACGAAAAGAAGTTAAGAGATAAAATTCATTATCCCTTAACTTCCTCATATTCTTTTATATAAATAAGGTATGGCTTACTTTACGTTGCCCACCTTAATCAAGTACTCAGCAATCTGAACAGCGTTCAGGGCAGCACCCTTACGAATCTGGTCGCCAGTCAACCACAATGTGTTACCATTGTCATCAGCCAGATCCTTGCGGATACGACCTACATAAACATCGTCCTTGCCGGCACTCTCCAATGGCATTGGATAAACGTAGTTCTGGGCATCATCCTTTACAGTTACGCCTGGAGCAGCCTCCAAAGCCTTGCGGATGTCCTCTACTGCCAATGGCTTCTCAGTCTCAAACCAAACACTCTCTGAGTGAGAACGGAGTGAAGAAACGCGAACGCAGGTAGCACTGGTGCGAACATCAGAGTGCATAATCTTGCGGGTCTCGTTATACATCTTCATCTCCTCCTTGGTGTAATCGTTAGGAGTCATCTTGTCAATCTGTGGAATGACATTGTATGCCAACTGATGAGGGAACTTATTGATATGCTCAGTCTTACCGGTCTCGAGGATATCCTTATACTGCTGCTCAAGTTCAGCCATGGCAGCAGCACCAGCACCTGAAGCACTCTGGTAAGAAGAGATATGAATCTTCTTGATATGGCTCAAGTTATCGATAGGCTTCAACACTACAACCATCATGATGGTGGTACAGTTAGGGTTGGCGATGATGTTGCGAGGGCGGTTCAGGGCATCCTCAGCATTTACTTCAGGCACAACCAGAGGCACGTCGTCGCACATACGGAATGCGCTAGAGTTATCAATCATCACGGCACCATACTTGGTGATAGTCTCGGCAAACTCCTCTGAAGTGCCGCCACCAGCAGATGTGAAAGCAATATCGACATCTTTAAAGTCATCGTTATGCTGCAAAAGTTTGACCTCATAGTCCTTTCCCTTGAAGTTGTATTTTCGTCCAGCAGAACGCTCAGAGCCAAACAACACCAAATCATCCATAGGGAAATTTCTCTCAGCAAGGATACGCAGGAATTCCTGTCCAACTGCGCCACTTGCACCAACAATTGCTACTTTCATAATCGAATCTTTTAATTTATAAAGTTGTTATAAGTGTAAACTGTGGAAGAGAAAGCCAGCCCCCTTATTATCTTCATGATTCCTCATTTTCTGATAGCTTCATGATTTCTCATTTTCTGATAGCCGGAAACTGCTTATTTTCTCAAATCCGCTGCAAAGTTAAGACTTTTTCTACAATATCAAGCATAAATTCCCAAAAATTATTGCTTTTTGCTGCAATTTTATCTTTTTTGCTTACTTTTCTGCAAGAATATGCATAAAAACGGAGAAAAATAGTTGCTATTTGCAATGCGGCAAGCCGCGAGAATGCAGGAATTCATGGATTGTTACTTTCCATAAGTCATCCTTTCGTTTCAATCGGAAGGTTGAAACCACACAGGCGTCACCTGACCGGAAACTCAATCCCATGATTCCATAGTTGTATTGTCCATGAATAGAAGTAGAGATGTCTCGATGCGTCAAACCTATCGTTACGATTTCATCATTACCTCCATGCTCTTCATGCAACATTTTCAGGATCCCCCCAGCCCAATACCTGTTTCTTGGTTTGTAGAGACATGAGGCAGGTATTTCTTTCTTGTCTCCTACAAATACAGAAGCCTCCAACTCAGCCTTTGGTACCTTATTGAAAATGATACCCAATTGCTTCACGAGTTCTTCTCTCAACTGTTCTGCCTCCTGATGTGAGAAATTTCCCAAAGGCTTTAACTCTATGACATAACCCAATGGAGGATCAGCAGGAAGGCTGTCTCCCATGCCCTCATTGCCATGGCTCTGATTTCCATTGGAGCAACCTGCTAAAAACAGGATTGAGATTCCAGCTATAAACAACAATAACTTCTTCATAATCTTCAAACATATAATTAAAAAAACATAGACATTTCTATTCCCAATATGATCAATAACTTCTTCATAATAATGCAAAAGTAGAAAAAAATAAGCAAGTAATGATGCTATCCATACGTGGATTGTATCAAATACTCGCTTATGTGTATGAAATCATCAATGCCTATAGCATCAAATCCTTGATGGTTGTACCATTCATGAATCTGCTTAAATCTACCCTTTCTCCAATACCATGCAAATGTCCGGTTTCGGAATACTGCCAGATATTGCACTTTCCTCTGCCGCCGATAGAGGGTTGTCGGGAGTTATAATTGGCGATGAAAAGATAATAACGATTGAACTTCGCCCCCATCTCCTTATTATAGAAGCTCTCGTTGCTATAGATGATAGGATACTTGCCATAGTGTTTCTTCACCAAGTCAGCAAACACCTGTATGCTATCCTGCAGCTGTCGTCCCTTCCATCTTCCCTGGATGCCTTTCTCCTCCACATAAACTTCATCTTATTTGTGTGAGCATCAAGCCTATTTAGTTAATATTCAGAATAACTCTTCGGTATGACGTGAGTGCAGGGATGCCAGCATCTGTTACCTGCAGAATAACATGACAGTCTTTGCCTCTGGCATCAGCGGGAACCATTACCCGACAACGGTTTTGGTCTTTTTCTATGATAGTGACATCCCCTTGATATCCACTTGCCTCACGATAGATACTCCAATCAAAAGTAAGAGTATCTCCATCAGGATCAGAAGATTTGGAGGCATTCAATACTATCGTTTTCCCTGCCTTGCAAGTGACATGCACACTGTTTAGCGAACCGTCTTTACCAACAACTGCCACGGGATGATGGTTGGCAGCCTTGTAGTCTGCCTTCACCGTCCATTGCATTCTGGCAATAAAATCATTATATATTGCATCCTTCCATCTGGTGATAGCCTCACTACCTTCT
>OLEF01000353.1_pt1 | contig 12548 bp, 10 predicted proteins | sample 1602171 | NCBI WGS metagenome assembly OLEF01 (sample SAMN02675048, study PRJEB24791) | human gut metagenome, SKBSTL034 | isolation source: stool | host: Homo sapiens | place: USA
TGGTTGTTTGGTCAAACAACCATTCAAATACATTCGAACCCCGGAGGGGTGGAAGCAAAATACCACAGAAGGGAAATAAAGGTATGCCATTCGGTGCTTATTCTTTACAGCTGCCACCCCTCCGGGGTTCGATACATTTTAAAGACCATCATCACTTACCTAGGGTTCCGCTTCGATACACCCTAGGCTAAGACCCTTTCACCCCTTCGGGGTTCTCCTCTACGCGCCCACTCTCAATGAAGGGAAGATACATTTTAAAGACCTTCATCACTTACCTAGAGTTCCGCTTCGATACACCCTAGGCTAAGACCCTTTCACCCCTTCGAGGTTCTCCTCTATACGCTGAATCTCAATAAAAGGGGAAATAGGATTGATACAGCTGAACCTACTCTTGTACATTGGAACCTGCTCCTCTTGATTTATCGGGTGAGCCTTTATTAGAGCCTCCTCTTACTTTATCAGGGGAATCCGTTGACATGCTCTCCCTTGTTTATCAAACAAACCATCAACTCCCCTCATGGAAAACTTTGCCTTCTATCTCGAAAAGTGTACTTTTGCTACTTGTGAAACCTCAAGAATCAGCCTTTAGGGTATAAAAACAGGATAACAAATGCCACAAGATAAGTGTAAAAAAGAAGGACGTCTGAGCGAATATCGCGAAGACATCGCTAAAGCCATCGAAGTAATGAACCGCGGAGGAATTATCCTCTACCCCACCGATACGATTTGGGGAATCGGTTGTGATGCAACCAACGAAGAGGCCGTAAAACGGGTATATGAAATCAAACGACGGGATGATGCCAAGGCTTTAATCACGCTGGTGGACTCGGAAGCTAAATTACAAGCCTATGTTCGCGACATTCCGGAAGTTGCCTGGGACTTACTTGAAGTGAGCAACGAACCGCTGACCATCATTTATGACCAGGTGAGAAACCTGGCTCCAAACTTATTGGCCGAAGACGGAACGGCGGGCATCCGCATTACACACGAAGAGTTCAGCCAACACCTGTGCATGCGCATGAAACGCGCCATTGTATCGACTTCTGCCAATGTGAGCGGTGAACCTTCTCCGAAATGTTTTGCTGACATTTCAGAGGAAATACTCCGCGCTGTTGATTACGTTTGTACTTCTCGAAGAGAGGAAACCAAGAACCCTCCCGCTTCTCACATCATCAAGTTAGGAAGTGGAGGCGAAGTAAAGGTAATCCGTTAACCCTTCGGAAGTTCTCCAAATACAACTTTCGCCCCCTCTTCTTCCCCAACGTAATCATTAAACCTCTGAACTTTCCTTATTTATGATTGTTACCCAACAAGGCGACCGCAGAAACATCGTTGTCCGTAAGATAGCGGTGTGGGCCGGCAAACATCTCAGTCCGAAACAGTTCCTCTTGATTTTGGCCTTTTGTGTCGGCGTGGGTGCCGCATTGGCTGCGCAGATATTAAAGTTGCTCATTCATGAAATAGAATACCTCCTTACCTCCCGATTAGACATTACAAGCGCCAACTGGCTGTTCTTGGTCTATCCGATGGTGGGTATTTTTCTGACTGCACTCTTTATTAAATACATCGTACGCGATGACATTGGGCACGGCGTGACAAAGATACTTTATGCCCTGTCCCGAAAACAGGGAAATATCCGTCCACACAACCGTTGGTCGAGCGTCATAGCCTCAGCCTTAACGATTGGCTTTGGTGGGTCGGTCGGAGCCGAATCTCCGATTGTACTGACCGGCTCTGCCATCGGTAGCCACTTGGGACAAATCTTCCGCCTTGACCACAAAACCATGATTCTACTCATTGGTTGCGGTGCTTCAGGTGCTATTGCCGGCATCTTCAAGGCTCCTATTGCCGGATTGATGTTTACGCTCGAGGTCTTGATGGTCGATTTGACCATGGCTTCGTTGTTGCCGCTCTTAGTCAGTTGTTTGACTGCAACCTGCTTCACCTATGCCTGGACGGGAACGGAACCGATGTTCAACTTTCAGCTCCACGACCCGTTTATTGTAGAGCGTGTACCGACAGCAGTACTCTTGGGCGTGTTCTGCGGATTTATATCCTTGTACTTTACACGCGTCATGAATCGCTTTGAGCAAGTGTTCGGACGATTGGACAATATGTATGCCAAGTTACTCTTGGGCGGTTCGGTACTGGCAATACTCATCTATTTCTTCCCCCCGCTATACGGAGAAGGTTATGACACCATCAATATCTTGCTCAACAATACAGCGGGTCCCGAGGCTGACAAAGTCTTAAACAACTCCTTCTTCTACGGTCATGCCGAATACCTGTTGCTTTACCTCGGACTAATTATTGTCTTTAAGGTGTTTGCGACTACGGCAACCAACGGCGGTGGAGGTTGTGGCGGTACCTTTGCTCCGAGCCTCTTCCTTGGATGTGTCGGTGGTTTCGTATTTTCCCGCTTATGGAACCATTACGGACCGCTTGACTTCTCGGTACCCGAAACCAACTATGCCTTGTTAGGCATGGCCGGCGTCATGAGTGGTGTATTCCATGCTCCCCTGACCGGTGTATTCCTGATTGCTGAACTGACAGGCGGATACGACCTGTTTATTCCACTGATGATTGTTTCAGTAGCCTCGTATCTCACCATCAATGCTTTCGAGCGTCACAGCATTTACGCCATGCGTTTGGCACGTAAAGGTGAACTCTTGACACATCACAAGGACCAGTCAGTTTTGACCTTGATGTCACTCGATGCAATCATAGACAAAGAGCGTCCGTTACTCCATCCCGAGATGTATCTCGGACAGGTGGTACAGGCAGTGTCGATGAGTAAGTCGCTCCACTTTGCCGTGGTCGACCTGAAGGGAGGACTCTGCGGTGTGATCAACGTGAACAAAATCCGCAAGATTATCTTCCGTAGCGAACTTTACCGCCTCTATCGTGCTGACCAACTGATGCGTCAACCTGAAGTCATCCTACGCACAGACGACAGTATGCAAGTCATTATGGACAAGTTTGCCAGCTGCGATGCCGGAACTCTTCCCGTATTAAGTCCGGAAGACACCTTTGTGGGCTTTGTGTCCCGTTCACGCTTGTACGCTTCCTACCGTCAAGTAATGAAGGACTTCTCGGAAGAATAACCTACCGTTCGCCTCTTCCTTTTCACTTTATCGTTGGGTATTTCTGCTCATACCAGGTAAAAAGAAGGAAGGGGCGTAACGTTTCCTCTCAATCACACTCCCCTATCCCAACAAATTTCTTTTATCAGTAGGTGTTGAAAATTAGTTATTCATAAACTAGCGTTGTTGTGCCGTAGTTTCTGCTTCTGTGTTTAGTCACATAGCCGCTATGCTCCTTCGCACAGAAGCAAAAAATGCGATGCAAGAACGTGATTGTATGTACAAGCAATCAGACTGAATGATATAAGATAATTTTCTACACGTACTTACACCTCATTCTCTCCCTATGCAACTCTACGGACTTTTAGGATACCCTTTAGGACACAGCTTCTCAGCCTCCTATTTTGCAGAAAAATTCTCTCGTGAACAGATTGACGCTCAGTATGTCAACTTCGAATACCCCACTGTCGAAGAAGCCATGACCTATCTTCGTCAACAAACCGAACTGATTGGGTTTAATGTAACCATTCCCCACAAGCAAGCTGTATTGCCCTATCTGAAAGGATGCTCTGCCGAAGCAGAAGCCATTGGAGCGGTCAATGTGGTACGCGTCGTGCCCGATGCGGTGACAGGCACTCCCCTGCTATACGGAGACAACTCCGACTGGATTGGCTTCACCGAATCACTCCGCCCCTTACTGCGTCCCGAAGTCCACCGCAAAGCCTTAGTCCTGGGTACTGGTGGTGCTTCTAAAGCCGTTGTTTATGGTTTGCGTCGTTTGGGTATTGAACCCCACTATGTCAGTCGTCGTCCCCAAGCAGGCATGTTGACTTACGAAGCACTCACCCCATCAATACTTAAAGACTATCTACTCATTGTCAACTGTACCCCTTCGGGCATGTATCCGCATACCGAAACCTGTCCCAATCTGCCTTACGAAGCACTTACTCCCGACCATCTTCTCTACGATTTGGTATACAACCCACTCGAAACACTCTTTATGAAGAAAGGAAAGGCCGCAGGAGCCACCGTCAAAAATGGGTTGGAAATGTTGCACCTACAAGCCGAAGCAGCTTGGAATATGTGGAATGCAAAGGAAGCGAAGTAAAAAAGTTGCATTTTTCCTTCCTCCGTAAGAACACCTCTAAACACACTGAATATCAGCAACTATCAAGAACCATCATCCATTACATGAGCACTACAGGATAAAGTTTTTGAGAAAAAAGTTGCTCAAACATTTGGTCAGAGTAACCAAAAGCTATACCTTTGCACTCGCAAACAGGAAATAAGTCAAACACTTCTCCTGAGAACGCGGAGTGGAGCAGTTGGTAGCTCGCCAGGCTCATAACCTGGAGGTCATCCGTTCGAGTCGGGTCTCCGCAACACTTCAAACGAAGAATCTTAGCAATAAGGTTCTTCGCTTTTTTTTATTTTCCTACCCTAACCTTTCCTCTTCCCCCTTCTTCTTCCCGTTAGAAACCTCCCCACACCCAGGTTCATCGGATACAGTTTTAGCTAATTGAGACCATGCGCTACCACGACATAACCCTGTTCCGTCGTGCTTAAGGGATTAGTTTATTTTATACCCACTGTAAACCAAAGTATGCTGAAAACGTGTACTTTTGCACCTTGTAATACTTAATCCCAAAGAAAAGACTCATTTATGCCAACATCGATAGACATTCGTCAATTAAACGCCCGCATTGAGGCTGAAACAGGTTTTATTACTGACCTCGTTGAAGGTATGAATCGCACCATTGTCGGTCAAAAGCATTTGGTCAACTCCCTGTTGATTGGTTTGCTTTCTGACGGTCATATCCTCTTAGAGGGTGTACCGGGCTTGGCCAAGACACTTGCCATCAAAACCTTAGCATCATTGATTGAAGCCCAATTCGGACGCTTACAGTTCACTCCCGACTTACTTCCTGCCGACGTCATCGGTACACAGATTTATAGTCAAAAGGAAGAAGCCTTCCGCGTCAAGAAGGGTCCCATCTTCGCCAACTTCGTACTGGCAGACGAAATCAACCGTGCTCCGGCCAAGGTACAGAGTGCTTTGCTCGAAGCCATGCAGGAACACCAGGTAACAATCGGTGACGACACCTTCAAGTTGCCCGAACCCTTCCTTGTACTGGCTACACAAAACCCCATCGAACAGGAAGGTACTTACGAACTCCCAGAAGCACAAGTCGACCGTTTTATGCTCAAGGTTATCATTGACTACCCGACGTTGGAGGAAGAAAAGCGCATTGTGCGTGCACACATCAACGACAGCTTCCCCAAGCCGATGCCTGTCATTGATACCCAGCGAATCGTTCAGGCACGCCAGCTCGTCAAGGAGGTCTACATTGACGAACGCATCGAACAATACATTGCAGACATCGTCTTTGCCACTCGTTACCCCGAGCAATACAAGCTGCAGGACATGAAGGACTACATTTCCTTCGGTGGTTCTCCGCGTGCCAGCATCAACTTGGCTTTGGCATCTCGTGCTTGTGCCTTCATCAAGCGTCGCGGCTACGTGATTCCCGAAGATGTGCGTGAAGTGGCTCCCGACGTATTGCGTCACCGTATTGGACTCTCTTACGAAGCCGAGGCGGCAGACATCAAGGCCGACGACATTGTACGCGAAATCCTTAACCGCGTAGAAGTACCCTAACGGATATCGGATGAATGAACTTCAGAAGCGCTTTTTCAAGCCCGGTATCTTTTGCCGGTGTAGGGTATGACTTGTTTTTAGCCGAAGCATGACTCAACGAAACGTAGTTTCCTTTCCGTCCAGCCTTCAGCCTCTACCTCTTTTCCCCAGAGGTTTGTCAACCGACACCCTCACCCCATCACGGGCACTGGAAACACTCAAGGGGAGCTTCAAGCCTCCCCACCTTCTTTGTTTCTTCAGCCAACATTCCTCGCGAATCGTCTTTCTTCTGCTGAAGAAGCCTGTTTCCGTCCCTATGATGCGTTCCACAGCGCTTCACTTCATCCTTCTTTTTTCCTTTCCATTTTCTCAAGTACATTTTACCAAGCCCATCCGCCTTACCCTCCCGTTTCGAGGGCAGGACGGATGAGTTTGGCATACATTCTTATTAGGGCATTTCGAAACAGGCCCGTCTTTAGAGTCAACAGATGAGATATCTTTAACGGTGTAAGCTTGGAGAAGGTATCGCGTAAAAACAGATGAGAACCCACACAAGCTGTAGCAGTTCTCCTTTACTTGTTACGCTTACACTTTCCGCCTCATCGCCCCATCTGCTTTTCAATCTTCGACTCTTCAACGGATAGCCATCAAGGAATCGTCCTCCAAAACTCTCCGTGCAGTGGAAACCTCTGAACTTCTGAAACGTGTTCGCAGGCTTGAAATCAAGACTCGCGCACTCACCAACAATATCTTTGCCGGCGAATACCATTCGGCCTTCAAGGGACGCGGTATGTCGTTTGCGGAAGTGCGTGAATACCAGCCAGGCGACGATGTACGCGACATCGACTGGAATGTCACCGCCCGCATGAACAAACCTTACATTAAGGTCTTCGAAGAAGAACGCGAGCTGACACTGATGCTCGTAGTAGACCTTTCTGCCAGCCAACGTTTTGGTACGGTAGACCGCACTCAACGCGAACTGGCTGCTGAAATCTGTGCCACACTGGCCTTTTCGGCCCTGCAGAATAATGACAAGATAGGTGTCATCTTCTTTACCGACCAGGTGGAGAAATTTATTCCGCCACAGAAGGGACGAAAGCACGTGCTCTACATCATTCGCGAACTGCTCAACTTCGAACCGAAGGGCAAACGCACCGATGTGACGGTGGCCATGGAATACTTGATGAAAGTCATTACCAAACGCTCCATCACCTTTGTCATCAGCGACTTTCTCGACACCCGTGACTTCTCTCGTCCGTTACTGGTGGCCGCTCGCAAACACGATCTCGTAGGCCTCCGTCTGTACGACAGCCGCATGGCCTCGCTCCCCGATGTCGGCTTGCTGAAGATTGTCGATGCAGAAACAGGACACGAACAATTCATCGACACGTCCAGCCGTGCCGTACGCCAACAGCAACAAGCCTGGTGGCGCACAGAGGAACAACGTCTCGACACACTGTTCCGCAAGAATGGTGTTGACTATGCTTCCATCGCAACGCATGCTGACTATGTGAAGCCGCTGATGAATCTCTTTGCCAGAAGATAAGGACTGAAGGAGTGCACAGCGATAAACAGGAAGAACGACATTGCCTCCATAAAGGTATCTGTATCTTCTCCACGAAGCAATCGTTCTCCTTGCTGCGAGCCTCGCTCTCTTTGCCCTCCTACCTCGAAAAAAATCCATTATGATCAGAAACTTCTCTCACCCCTTCCGCATTCTTTCGCTGCTCCTGTTGCTAACCGCAGGAATTTCCCTCCGAGCACAGGTCCTTGTGGAAACTAAACTCGATACCGCTCATATTCTGATTGGCGAACAAGTACAATTGCGTGTCAAATGCAGTTCTCCGGCGGGTGCTCAGGTAACCTTTCCCTATTATCAATCCCAGGAACAGCTCATGCCCGGTGTGGAAGTCATCCGCAATGGAGCGATTGACACCGTGAAGACCAACAACGGCAAACGTTGGGAGCTTACCCGACGCTATACCATTACTTCCTTTGACTCTGCGCTCTATTCCATCCCGCCCATCGAACTGACTGTCAACGGAAAGAAATATGCTTCACGCGGTAACGTGGGTCTGAAGGTAAGTTCCGTCGCAGTCGATACCGTCCATGTTGACCAATTCAGCGGTCCGCACGACGTGATTGACATGCCCTTTACCTTCTCTTGGCGATTGACAGGTTGGGCTCTGTTGGCCCTGTTACTTGCCTCGGGAGCCATCCTGTTGGCCATCCGACTCTCTGACCCCAAACTCATCACGCGCCGCGTTGTCATCCATCCGCCTACGCCGCCTCATATCACGGCTATCGGACAAATTGAACAAATCAAACAGAGTCCGAAAGAGGATGCCAAGGCTTATTATATGGAACTGACCGAAACGCTGCGTACTTACATTGAGAAGCGTTTCGGATTTAGTGCCCGCGAGATGACGACTTCTGAAATCATCGACGAACTGTGTGCTGCCGAACAGACGGAGTCACTGGCGGAACTGAAGGAAGTACTCTCTCAGGCCGACTTGGTGAAGTTTGCCAAGTTTACACCCTCCCTCTCCGAGCAAGACCGCAGCCTCATCCAAGCCCTCGACTTCGTACAGACCACCAAGGTAGAACCTCAAGAGGCTCCCAAGCCCCGTGTGGAATATGTAACGCTCTCGGGCAACAAGCAGCGCGGCATTCGTACGGCGATGACAGTCGGTGCCCTGCTACTCGCAACAGCAGCACTTGCCACGACTGCGTATGTCATCTACGAAGTTTACCTCTGCTTCGGGTAAAGTCAAGTGATGAGGTGGGCAGGTAAGCCTTCCTGGCCTCATCACTTCCCCTATTAACCCGCACAACCTACAACCTGTACCCTCAATTAAACTCCCCATGACCTTTGACAGTCCCGCCTATTTCCTGTTGCTTCTGCTCCTCATACCCTATATTCTATGGTATTTCTTATTGAAGCGCAGACATGAAGCGACCTTCACCGTAGCTTCGGCAGAAGTCTTTCGCCATACGCCCTCAACGTGGCGCACCCGGCTCATCCATCTTCCCTTCTTCCTCCATTGCCTCGTCTTTGTGCTGATTGTTATCGTGCTGGCCCGTCCGCAAACCAGCCATTCCTGGCGTTCGGGCGAAACCGAAGGTATCGACATCATGATGACCATGGACATTTCGACCAGTATGATGACTCCCGACCTGCGTCCCAACCGCCTCAGCGTAGCCAAGGACGTAGCACTCGAATTCATCAACGAACGCAAGGACGACAACATCGGTCTCACCCTCTTTGGTGGCGAAGCCTTCACCCAATGCCCGCTGACCACCGATCACGGCACCCTGCTCCGCACCTTTAAGGGAGTGAGTTGCCAACTACAGGAGGACGGAGTCATCCAACCCGGTACTGCTATCGGTATGGGACTCGCCAGTGCAGTTGCCCACCTCGAACAAAGTCCGACCAAGAGCAAGGTCGTCATCCTGCTCACCGACGGTGCCAACAATACGGGCGACATCTCTCCCCTGATGGCCGCTGAGTTGGCCAAGAAATGCCACATCCGCGTCTACACCATCCTGTTGGGTTCAGAGGGCAAAGTCAATGTGCCCGTAGCCCAATTGCCCAACGGCGAAGTCTACTCCACACAGATGGATGCCACAGCCGACCCCACGACTCTGCAACAAATTGCACAGGCGACAGGCGGCACCTTCTATCGCGCTACCTCACGCAACGACTTGAAAAAAGTATACCAGGACATTGACAAACTGGAAAAGACAAAGCTCAAGATCAGCCAACACAATCGTCACTACGAAGCTTACCAACCCTTTGCCATCGCCGCTCTACTACTCTTGCTGTTCGAGCTGTTGGCACGCACTACCTTCCTCAGACGCTTGCCCTAAGTCGTGTTCCACAACGTGTGGAAGGTGCTGATAACGACTTCAGTGAAGGTACAAGCTACGTACCTTCTTTGCCCCTCTTAATTTTCTCGTTATGTTTCAATTTCTCCATCCCGAATATCTCTATGCTTTATTAGGCATCCCCGTTTTGGCACTCCTTTATCTAGCAGGTGTGCGCCTCACACGACGCAACCTCAAGCGGTTGGGCGACAAGCGGCTCATTCAGTCCTTGATGCCCGAACGTTCCACCCTGCGCCAACATGTCAAGTTCAGCATTTTGTTGCTCATCGCCGCCTTGATGATCATCCTCATTGCCCGTCCCCAATACGGACTGAAGCAAAAGAGTGAAACCACCCAAGGCATCGAAGCAATTGTCATGATGGACGTGTCCAACTCCATGTTGGCACGCGACGTCTTGCCCACCCGTCTGGACCGTTCGAAGTTATTGGTCACCAATCTCGTCGAACGAATGAAGAACGACAAAATCGGACTCGGTGTTTTTGCCGGCGAAGCCTATCCGCAGCTCCCCATAACCTCTGATTACGCTTCTGCCAAACTGTTTATCGATGCGCTTTCAGCTGGAATGGTGACGCTACAGGGTACCAACATTGGTGCTGCCATCAATTTGGCAAGCCAAAGCTTTACGGACAATAAGAATGTAGGCAAGGCCATCATCCTCATCACCGATGGCGAAAATCATGAGCCGGGGGCTGAGGAAGCCGCACGCGAAGCAGCCAAGCAAGGCATTCAAGTCTTTGTGGTAGGTGTCGGCACCACCCAGGGAGCTGAAATCCCTACGCCCGAAGGAGTCTTGACCGACCGCAACGGACAGCCTGTCCGCACGGCACTTAACGAAAAGATGTGTCGAGAACTGGCTAAGGCTGGCAAGGGTATCTACCTCCACCTCGACCAGACCAACAGTGCGCAGGAAGAGTTGCAAGCCCAACTCTCCCAACTGAAACAGTCGAGCACCACAAGCTCCTACACTGCGCGCGACGAACAATTCCAGGCAGTAGCCTTGATCATCCTGTTGCTATTGATACTGGAAACCTGCATTTATGAAACGAAGAACCCCCTCTTCAAACGATTCAAACTTTTCTCGAAATGACACGTTCCCTTTTACTTTGCCTCTTCATGGCTGGCACGTTGCTCTCTGTTACGGAGGGTCGGGCGCAAACGGAAGAATATAAACTCATCCATCAGGGTAATTCCTACTTTCGTGCCAAGAAGTACGACAAGGCTAACACCTATTACCTGCAAGCGTTGAAGAAGAACCCGCAAAACACGCGGGCTACCTTCAACCTCGCCGATACCTACCTGGCACAAGGCAATGCACACGATGCTGACAGCCTTTACCACCTCGTAACGCAGACTGAGAAGAACCGCACCATCCGTGCCATGGCTTACCACAACCAGGGATACATTGACCAAGTGCAGGCTCTCTCTAACCCCAAGGTGCAGCAACAATTGCTCCGCCGCGCGATTGAGCATTACAAGGATGCACTTCGCCTGACTCCTGCCGACAACGACACCCGCTACAACCTGGCACTCTGTCAAAAACAGCTCAAGGAGAGCCAACAGCAACAACAGCAGCAACCGGAGAAAGGAAAAGACAACCAGCCGCAGCCCCAGCAGTCGCAACAAAAGCAACCGCAACCCCAGCAACCCGCTGACCCGCAAACGGAACAGTTCCTCAACCTGGCCCGACAAGCGGAGCGACGCACACTGGAGAAACTCAAAGGCCAACAACCCCGTCAACGCAGTTTAGACAAGAACTGGTAACTCCCTATGAAACAACTAACCCTTATCCTCCTCCTTCTTTTCAGCTCATTCGATGCACTCTTGGCGCAAAGTTTCACGGCAAAGATTGAGCCTGTCAATGGCTACTACCGCCTGACCTTCACCGTCACGACGCAGGATGCCGAAGGTTTTACGCCGCCCGCACTCAACGACTTCGAGAAACTGAGTGGTCCGAGCGTTTCTACCTTCAGCAATTTCCAGATGATCAACGGTAAGACATCACACAGCGAAACCACAACCTATACTTACATACTTTCTGCCAAAAAAGCAGGACGCATCGTGATTGGTTCTGCCAGCATTCGGGCAAAAGGTAAAGTGCTCCGTTCGCGTCCCATCGCACTCCAGGCACAAGCAGGCCCTTCGGGCGGCAACAGTGCTTCATCTTCCTCGAACGCATCGCGTCAATCGGCTGACGAACAATTGCAACGTGCCGGAAGCGCAGTCACCCAACGCGACCTCTTCATTGACCTCACGCCAAGCCGCACCCGCATCCGCGAACAGGAAGCTGTCTTGCTGACCTATCGCATTCACTCTCGCCTGGGCGTCGGACTCTCCAATACCCAACTGACCACCAAGCCCGATTTCAAGGATTTGCTTTCGCAAGAAATCCCCTTACCGGGCAACCAGATTCAGACCACCCTCGAAACACGGGCAGGAGGCACCTATCGCACAGGTACCATTTTGCAATACGTGGTCTTCCCTCAAAAGAGTGGCAAGATTACCATCCCCAGCATCGTCTTCGACTGTACGGTTATTCAGCAAGACCCGACGATGGACCTCGCCGACCTCTTCTTTAATGGCGGAGGAAACATCGGTGTACAGGTGCGTCGCAAGGTGCCCGAAATGACTTTAGACGTCGAAGCCCTTCCCACGCCGAAGCCGGCTAACTTCTCGGGAGCTGTCGGAAACTTCAAGATTCAGGCAAAGGTGATGAATCCTCAAGTGAAGTCTAACGACGTGTCTACACTCCGTGTAACCTTGAACGGACTGGGTAACATGAAGCTCATCACACCGCCTCAAGTAAAGTTCCCGAACGATTTCGAAACGTACGACGCCAAGACAAACGAAAATACCCAGCTGACTGCCAACGGACTCTCCGGTCAATTGACTTTCGACTACACATTTGTGCCACGTAACAAGGGCGACTACACGTTAGAGCC
>OLEF01000364.1_pt1 | contig 12222 bp, 10 predicted proteins | sample 1602171 | NCBI WGS metagenome assembly OLEF01 (sample SAMN02675048, study PRJEB24791) | human gut metagenome, SKBSTL034 | isolation source: stool | host: Homo sapiens | place: USA
TGCTGAACAACGCCGAGCGCATCTCCGACCACTGCTCCAACATTGCCGCCCGTCTGGTGGGCATGGAGGCGGGCGAGGACTACGACTCCCACACCCTCAAGAATATGATGCACCACAACCCCACGAAGGAATATATGCTCAACTACGAGCAGTGCCGCAAGGATTATCTCATCCCGCTGGAACAGCTCGAAGCCTGATAAAAGACGCAAAAAGCCTGACCGTCCGCAAGCGGTCAGGCTTTTTGCTTATCCGCCGAGGTCCTCCAGCTGCGCCCGCAGGGCGGTCTCCCCGGAGACGTAGAAGCCCTGCTTGAGCCGGATGGCGTCGGCCTCGGGCAGGAGGTTGACGTAGATGCCGGTGCGCAGGAGGCGCTTGTCGGGCAGGCCGTTCTCCGTGCAGGTGTAGACCACCACCCGTCCACCCTCGTCGCAGAGGTAAAAATCCGTGCTGTCCTGCCCGGCGCGGCCCTGTGCAGCCAGACCCGGCTCGGAGGCGGGCGTTTCTGTGCCGGAGTCGGCAGGGAAGGGGAGCTTGGGCAGGGCCATCCAGAACAGGCTGAACACGATGGTGAAGATGCAGACGGCATAAAAAACGCAGAGCCAGACCTTGCGCATGGCAGTGGACTCCTTTCGGGGCAGAATGATGTTTCAGACGGTAGTATGTGCAAAAAACAACAGCCTCAGACAGAAGCGCAGAATTTTCACACCCGGGTGCTGTACTTTGGCGGGGCAGATGTGCTATACTAATATCGTATCCGGTCGATTTGCCCCTTGCAGAAGAGGATGGCGAGGACTATAATGTATTATTATGGCTGCGGGCGGACTCGTCCGCAGCAGGATGAACAGCGAACAGCACCCTTCGGCGGTGCTTTGATGCGAAAATTGCGATAGGAGGGGATCCTTATCTCAAACAACGAAAGACGAAAGATCCGCAGCAACGGTGCTCTCCGGGAGAGACGCCCCGCCGAGGAGACGCCCCGCCGCAGCCGTGCGCCGCGGGAGCCGGAGGAAAAGAGCGGCCACCCCGTCCTGCGGTTTCTGGGCCGCACCCTCGTCACCCTCGTCTGTCTGGGCATCATGGCAGGCAGTCTGGCGGCGGTGGGCGCAGTCTACTATGTGGTGCAGGCCACGGCCAGCGACGGCGACCTGCTGGACCTCGACAACATCGAACTGAGCCAGTCGAGCCTTGTGGTGGCCACCGACCCGGACACCGGTGCACAGGTGGAGTACGCCACCCTGCGCTCCTCTAACAGCCACCGCGTCTGGGCCGACCTCGAGCAGATCCCGACCAACCTACAGTATGCATTCATCTGCACCGAGGATAAGGACTTCTACACCGAGCCGGGCGTCAACTTCAAGCGCACCATCGGCGCGATGATCAACGAGTATATCCTGCCCATCTACAGCTCCAAGCAGGGCGCCTCCACGCTGGAGCAGCAGCTCATCAAGAACCTGACCAGCGACAAGAGCGCCAGCGGCATCGAGGGCGCACTGCGCAAGCTGCGCGAGATCTACCGCGCCCTCATCCTGAGCCGCAGCTATTCCAAGGAGACCATTCTGGAAGCGTATCTCAACACCATCAGCTTCACGGGCACCATTCAGGGCGTCCAGACGGCGGCCAACGAGTACTTCAACAAGGATGTCAGCCAGCTGACCCTCTGGGAGTGCGCATCCATCGCTTCCATCACCAAGAATCCGACCAACTACAACCCCTACACCAACCCCGAAAACCTCATCCACCGCCGCAACTTCCTGCTCTACAATATGTGGCAGCAGGGCGTCATCTCGGAGGATGATTACCGCAACGCAGCGGCGCAGCCGCTGGTGCTGGCGGAGGAGGATAGCAGCAAGAAGAGCAGCTCCACCACCTCCTACTTCACCGACGCCCTCTTCAACGAGGTGGTGAAGGACATCATGGCCAAGGAGGGCGTGGACGAGTCCACCGCCCAGAGTATGCTCTACACCGGCGGCTACACCATCGAGGCCACCGTGAACCCCAAGCTCCAGACCGCGATGGAGAATCTGATGCTCAACGCCGACGACGCCTACTTCCCGGCCGGCTGGCATGAGGAAGAAGTGACCAGCATCTCGGACGACGATGTGCAGGTGTACAACGAGGACGGCACCCCCAAGACCCGCACCGGCGAGGATGGCACGGTCTACTACTACCGCAACGTCCGCACACAGGCCGCGATGGTCACGCTGGACTACGACGGCAATGTGCTGGCCATGGTGGGCGGTCTGGGCGAAAAGACCAAGAGCCTCTCCCTGAACCGCGCTTACGGCGTCACCCGGCAGACCGGCTCCACCATCAAGCCCATCGGTGCGTATGCGCTGGGCATCGAGTATGGTCTGGTCAACTGGTCCACCATGCTCAACAACTCGCCCCTCTACCTCAAACAGGATATGGTCATCCGCGACGAGGACTATTGCCGGAAGAACGGCCTGATGGGCCTGACCGACAAGCAGCTGAAAGCCTATCCCAACGCATGGCGCAGCTGGCCCCGGAACTACGGCGGCAATTATGGCGACAACAGCGATATCCCGCTGTGGAACGGCCTTGCCCGCTCGCTGAACACCATCGCCATCCGGGTGGGCGACCTCGTGGGCGCAAGCAACATCTTCAACTTCGTCTACAATACCTTGCAGCTCAATACGCTGGACCCGGTCAACGACGTGGGCCTTGCGCAGATGGTCATGGGCAGCCAGACCCATGGTGTTACGCCCACGGCTCTGGCGGCTGCATTCCAGATCTTCTACGATGGCCAGTACACCACCCCGCACCTGTACACCCGTGTGCTGGACCGGGACGGCAATATCTATCTGGAAAACAACGCCACCAGCTATCAGGCCCTGACCCCCCAGACGGCTTATGTCATGAACCGCCTGCTCAAGAACGTCCTGTTCTCCAGCGTCGGCACGGCCAGCGGCCGCTACCCCAACTCCAACGGTATGGAGGCCTTCGGTAAGACCGGTACGGCCAGCGACGAGAAGGACCTGTGGTTCGTGGGCGGCACGCCCTACTACGTCACCGCCGTGTGGTGGGGCTATGATGCGCCCTACGACATGACCAAGACCCTCGGCAAGCAGCAGGCTAAGACCCGCACCTGTGTCATGGCATGGAAGGCCCTGATGGAGCAGGTGCAGGCAGACCTGCCCTATAAGGCATTCCCGGCGGCAGACGGCGTCGTGGAGCGCAGCTACTGCACCCAGAGCGGACTGCTGGCCAGCGGCTCCTGCCCCAGCACCGCAGTGGGCTACTACCGCGCCGACGACCTGCCCGATGTCTGCAACTACTCCCACGGTCAGGCCGCTGTGTCCAGCGCTCCCCTCACGTCGGAGCCGGATACCACCAACCTCGACACCGACTGAGTGAAAAACTCATACTTTTGCGGCATCGGATAGCAATTCCGGTGCGCTGAGAGGGCACTTCACGGCACAAAACTGGATAATCTGACAAAATAGCATCCGACCCCTTGCAATGCGGGGAGTCGGATGCTATTATATTTTCTGCAAGAACACTTGTGTTTGTGAGGTGAACAAGTTGGAACGCCGTTTTTATCTGGTGGACGCGCAGGTGCTGCCGGAAGTCTTTCTCAAAGTCGTCCGCGCCAAGGAGCTTCTGGCCAGCGGGGAGGCGCGCAGCATCTCGGCTGCGACCCGCAGCGTGGACCTGTCGCGCAGCGCATTTTATAAATATAAGGACTGCATCTTCGACTCGGAGAATGGCCGCGAGGTCATCACCGTTATGGCGACCCTGCGGGATGAGACCGGCGCGCTGCAGAGCCTTCTGGCCGGCATCAGCGCCGCCGGTGCCAGCATCGTGACCATCAACCAATCTACCCCGGAGAACGGTGCGGCGCTGGTGGCTGTCACCATCCGCACCGACACCATGCAGATGACCCCCGAGGAGCTGACCGAAAAGCTTTCGCGTCAGCGGATGGTCGTGGGCGTACACTGCGGATACAATCTGTGAGAGTATATTGATAGAAAACAGGAACGAGGGCTGTATCATGGCAAAAATCGCGATCTTGGGCTTTGGCACGGTGGGCAGCGGCGTGTACGAGGTGCTCTGCCGCAACGCCGCAGGCGTCTCCCGCCGCGCAGGCGAGCCGGTGGAGGTCAAGTACATCCTTGACCCTAAGGATTTCTCGGCTCATCCGGCTGCACAGCTGTTCATCAAGAACTTCGATACCATTCTGGAAGACCCGGAGGTGAAGGTCGTCGTTGAGACCATCGGCGGCACCCGCTTCGCCTACCCCTACGTCAAGGCCTGCCTCGAGAGCGGCCGGAGCGTCTGCACCTCCAACAAGGAGATGGTGGCCACTTACGGCGCAGAGCTGCTGGCTCTGGCCAAGGCCCACGGCTGCGCCTTCCTCTTCGAGGCCTCTGTGGGCGGCGGCACCCCCATCATCACCCCGATGCATCAGTGCCTCGCGGCCAATGTCATCACTGAGGTGGAGGGCATCGTCAACGGCACCACCAATTTCATGCTCACCAAGATGGTGCGGGAGAATCTGGGCTTCGACGAGGCACTGAAGATCGCGCAGGAGCTGGGTTACGCCGAGACGAAGGACCCCGGCGATGATGTGGACGGCCGCGACGCCTGCCGCAAGATCGCCATCCTGTCCTCGCTGGTCTGCGGCCATCAGATCTACCCCCAGAATATCCCCACCCGCGGCATCCGGGACATCACGGCGGGCGATGTGGCGGCAGCGGAAAAGCTGGGCTGCGTCATCAAGCTCATCGCATGGATGAAGCGGGGCGAGGACGGCAGTGTGGCTGCGGGCGTCGAGCCCTGCCTCGTGCCGAAGGTGAACCAGCTGGCCGGCGTGGACGACGTCTTCAACGCCGTCCTCGTGAAGGGCGATATGCTGGGCGACGTGGTCTTTTACGGCAAGGGCGCAGGCAAGCTTCCCACCGCCAGCGCCGTGGTGGCCGACGTGGTGGACGCCCTCAAGAACGGCTCCAAGGTCCATGACAGCCTGTTCTGGCAGCCCGCCGAGCCGGTGGAAGGGATGCTCACCGACCCCGCGCCTGCCGCATACTATGTGCGTGTGGAGGGCATCGCCCCGGCCGTGGCCGAGGCCATCTATGGCAAGGGCCATGTGGTGGATGAGCACTTCGATGGCTGTGCCTACTTCGTGGACAGCGCCGACGGCAAGGCTCTGGCCGAAGCGGCCCGGAAGGTGGAGGCCGTGGGCGGCAGCGTGAAGCTGGTGCTCCGCCGTCTGCCCGAGGAAGTCTGAGCAGAAGAGGAGAGGGAACTGCTATGAAGATCAAAGTTTCCGTCCCGGCGACCAGCGCCAACATCGGCTCCGGCTTCGATGCACTGGGCCTCGCGGTGACGCTGTACAATACGGTGACATTTGAAGAGAGCGACCATCTGGACATCTCGGCGGCGGACGGCACCCGTATCCCCCGGGGCGAGAGCAATCTGGTCTATCGCTCGGCCAAGGGCCTGTTCGACAAGGTGGGCAAGACCATGCCGCCCCTCAAGCTCGTCCAGACCAACGCCATCCCCATGGCCCGGGGCCTCGGCTCGTCCTCGGCCTGCATCATCGCGGGCCTGCTGGGCGCGAACCGGATGCTGGGCGATGTGCTCAACACGCAGGAGCTGCTGACGCTGGCCACCTCCATTGAGGGCCACCCCGATAACGTAGCACCGGCCCTTCTGGGCGGCCTGACCAGCAGCGTCTTCGAGGACGGCGTGGTCTACTCCGTCAAGCGGGACGTGGACGAGAGCCTCTGCTTCGCGGCCATCGTGCCCGACTACAAGCTGCTGACCGAGGCCGCCCGTGCGGCCCTGCCGAAAGAGGTCACTCACAAGGATGCGGTGTATAACCTGTCCCGTGCAGCCCTCATCCCGGCGGCGTTCTGTGAGGGACGCCACGACCTGCTGGCCATCGCTACCGAAGATAAGCTCCACCAGCCCTACCGGATGCCCCTGATGCCCGGCTCGAAGGAGGTCTTCGACATGGCGCGGCTCTGCGGCGCAAAGGCGGTATACGTCTCGGGCGCGGGCAGCACCGTGATGGCGGTGGCAGAGAAGGCCAGCGCCGAAAAATTCTACTCCAAGCTGGAAAAAGGCCTCGAGCTGCTGGAGGGCTTGGACGGATGTGAAGCATTTACACTGCTGCGGCTGGATGCCGACAACACCGGTGCGACAGTGGAATGATAGACAGGGAGAGGAAGTGCAAGACCGCTTCCGCCCGGTGTACCCCTCAGACACTGAGGGAGCAAAAAGAGGAGAGTGACAAGATATGGCGTTGATCGTACAGAAGTTCGGCGGTTCTTCGGTGAAGGACCGGGACCGTATCTTCAACGTGGCCCGCATCGTGGCCAACACCCACAACGCGGGAAATGACGTGGTCGTGGTGGTGTCCGCACAGGGCGACACCACCGATGACCTTATCGCAAAGGCAGCAGAGATCACCCACAACCCTTCTGCCCGTGAGATGGATATGCTGCTGGCCGCAGGCGAAGAGATCAGCATCTCCCTGCTGGCCATGGCCCTGAACGAGCTGGGCTGCCACGCCACCAGCCTGACCGGCTGGCAGGCGGGTTTCCGCACCGACCGTGCCTACACCAAGGCCCGCATCACCAAGCTGGAGACCGAGCGCATCTCTTCGGAGCTGGAGCGCAACCGTGTCGTCGTCGTGGCAGGCTTCCAGGGCCTGAACAAGCTGGACGACATCACCACGCTGGGCCGTGGCGGCTCGGACACCAGCGCTGTCGCCATCGCGGCAGCCCTGCACGCTGACCGCTGCCAGATCTTTACGGATGTGGAGGGCGTTTACACGGCCGACCCCCGCAAGGTGCGCAACACCCGCAAGCTGGACGAGATCACCTTCGACGAGATGCTGGAGCTGGCCTCTCTCGGCGCACAGGTGCTCAACAACCGCAGCGTGGAGCTGGCCAAGAAGTATAATGTGGAGCTGGAGGTCCTCTCCAGCCTGAACCCCGTGCCCGGCACGGTCGTCAAGGAGGTTGTAAAAGACGTGGAAGGTATGCTGATCAAGGGTGTCGCAAAGGACACCGACGTTGCTGTTATCACTATCCTGAATGTTCCCGATGAGCCGGGCACCAGCTTCAAGATCTTCGGCCTGCTGGCCCAGAAGAACATCAATGTGGACATCATCCTGCAGTCCACCGGCCGCGACGGCAAGAAGGACATCAGCTTCACCTGCGCTGAGAGCGAGGCGGAGACTGCAATGCGCGTCCTGCGCGAGGGCGCACACTTCGATCAGATCACCTGCGACGAGACCTGCGCCAAGGTGTCCATCGTGGGTGCCGGTATGCAGAGCCACAGCGGTGTGGCCTCCAAGATGTTCGAGGCCATGTCCAACAACAACATCAACATCAAGATGATCTCCACCAGCGAGATCAAGATCTCCTGCATCATCGACCGCGAGGACGCCGATAAGGCAGTCAGCGCCATCCACGATATGCTGTTCGAGTAAAAAAAGGCTATAGAAGCCGCCGTGCCGTGCGCTCTGCGCCGGTGCGGCGGCTTTTTTGCGTACACAATTTTTTTACAGGGCCTGCCGTTTACACCCGGAGAAAAGGGGTGTATAATGTAATTATCTGCCTGCACCCCGGGCGAACGCCGAACAAGAGGAAGGAAGCTGCATCATGGAGCAAAATCGACCCGAACCCCGCCGCACGCTGCCGCCGGCCCAGCGCCGCCGGAGACACCGCATCCGCCTCGTGCGCAACTGGACGGTCTTTCTGCTCAGCTGCGGCGCGATGATGGCCGTGATGACCGGCGGCATCCTCTGGCTGCTGCCGAAGGCCTACGCCCTCATCGCGCCGCCGACGGCTTTCGAGGCCCGGGAGTATACGGGCGGCGCAGAGACGGACCTCTCCGACGCCCGCCTTGTGCTGGTGAATGGGAACCTGCCCCTGACGGAAGAGCCGACGCCGGAGCTTGCCGTGGCCGACGAGGCCACCGGCGTTTCGCTGGAGGCCGAGGCCGCCGCAGCTTACCGCCAGATGGTGGAGGCTGCGCGGCAGGATGGGATCGAGCTGGTGCTGACGGCGGGCCATCAGGACGCCGCCGCCCGCCAGAGCGCCTATGAGGCCGCAGTCCAGAGCTACCGGGAGGCCGGAAGCAAGGAAGAGGACGCTGCCGCCAAGGCCGCCACCGTCCAGCCCGCGCCGGAGGCCAGCGAGTACGCCACCGGCTACGCCGCCGACATCCTCGCAGCGGACAGCCTTGAGGAGAACACCGGCTTCGCTGACACCCGCGCCTACGAGTGGCTGTCAGCCTATGCCGCAGAGTACGGCTTCATCCTGCGCTGGCCGCAGGAGCGTCAGGCCGCCACCGGCATGGTGTTCGAGCCGTGGCACTGGCGGTATGTAGGCAGGGACAACGCCCTCGCCATCCGTGCCTCGGGCCTCTCGCTGGAAGAGTATCTGGCGCTGGAACAAACGAAATAACACAAAAGGACGATAGAACATTGAAACGAACCCAGATCGCGCCCGGCGTCCATCTCTCGTATGACGCCGCGCAGAAATTCAACCGCTGCCGCATCAGCATCCACTTTGCGTTCCCGGCCCGCCGCGAAACGGCCACGGCCCACGCATTGCTGCCGCTGGTGATGGAGCGGGGCTATGCCGACTGCCCCGATATGACCCAGCTGACCAAGAAGCTGGCCCGCCTCTATGGTGCCGACCTGACGGTGGATGCCCGCCCGATGGGATGCAGCCACAACCTCTGCGTCAGCATCACCGGCATCAAGGACCAGTTCGCGCTGGAAGGGGAGAAGCTGACGCAGGAGTACGCCGCACTGGCGCTGGGCACAGCCTTCCACCCCTATTTCGTGGGCGGAACCTTCGACCCTGAGGCCGTGGGCATCGAGAAACAGATGCTGAAAAAGGCGCTGGAAGACGAAGTGAACGACAAGCGGCTCTACTGCCAGCGGCAGGCCAACCGGGAATTTTTCGGCGACAGCCCCGCCGGTGTCCGGCAGGAGGGCTATCTGGAAGAAGTGGACGGCCTGACGCCTGAGATGCTGACTGAGGCTTATGACGAGATGCTCCGGACGGCGAACATCGAGCTGATCGTGCTGGGCTGTGACGAGGCCAGCACCGCCGCTGTGCAGGACGCCCTGCTGGCCGAGCTTTCGGCCCTCGACCGCGTCCCGCTGCCCCGGGCGGAGAATATCGCCATGCCCCGGCGGGAGCCGGTGCGCCGGGTGGAGTACTTCGACACCACGCAGGCCAAGCTCTGTATGCTCTTCACGCTGGGTCAGCCCATGCAGCCCGGCCAGCTGGCCGCAGTCCGGCTGGCGATGGCTCTCTACGGCGGCAGCGTCACCAGCCGCCTCTTCCTGAACGTCCGGGAGCGGGACCATCTGTGCTATTACTGCTCGTCCTCCTTCCAGAGCTTTACGGGCAGCATGGCCGTCAACAGCGGCGTCGAGCACGCGGACGCGGCCCGGGCCGAGGCAGCCGTGCTCAAAGAACTGAAAGACCTCTGTGACGGCCCCATCACCGACGAGGAGCTGGAAGACTGCCGCCGGGGTCTGCTGGCCGGGATGAACGGCCTCGAAGATACGCTGGGCGGCATCGAGACGTGGTACTATATGGAGGTGCTGCGGGGCGGCCCGGTGCAGACGCCGGACGACGCCCGCCGCGCCCTGCTGGCCGTGACCAAGGAAGAGGTGCGGGACATCCTCCGGCAGTTCACCCTGTCGGTGAGCTGTCTGCTGACGAGAGAGGAGGGAGACGAGAATGGCTGAGAACACCCAGAGCGTGCTGGAACGCACCGCCGCAGACCAGTGGCAGACCCTGCCCTCGGGGCTGACTGTCCTCGTCCGCCCCATGCCGGGCTACTCCGGCACCCATGTCATCTATGCAACCCGCTTCGGCTCCATCGACCGGGACTTCCGGCTGGGGGAGCGGGAGGTACATCTGCCCGCCGGCGTGGCCCATTTCCTCGAGCACAAGATGTTTGAGGATGAGGACGGCGACGCCTTTGCAAAGTTTGCCAAGACCGGCGCCAACGCCAATGCCTTCACCGCCTTCGACCGCACCTGCTATCTCTTTACGGCCACAGAACAGCTGGACGAGAGCCTCGACGTGCTGCTGGGCATGGTGGGACGCCCCTACTTTACCGAGCAGACCATCGCCAAGGAGCAGGGCATCATCGGGCAGGAGATCAAAATGTACGATGACAGCCCTGACTGGCGGCTCATCACCGGCCTGTGCGAGTGCCTGTACCACAGCCACCCCATCCGCAGCGACATTGCGGGCACGGTGGAGAGCATTGCCGAGATAACCCCCGGGATGCTCTACGATTGCTGCAGGGCTTTCTATGCCCCGGGCAATATGGTGCTGGCTGCAGCGGGCAACACCAGCATGGAGCAGATCCTCGCGGCCTGTGCCCGCCACGGCCTGATGGACGAGCGCCCGGCGGAAAAGGTGGAGCGGCTGCTCCGCTCCGAACCCATGACGCTGGCGGCGGCGGAAAAGACCATCGCCATGCCCATCGCCAAACCCTGCTTCGGTCTGGGCTTCAAGGAAGAGCCGCTGCCCTTCGGCGACCTGCGCAGCGAGATGCTGTATGAGCTTATCCTCTGCTGCATCTGCGGCGGGATGTCGCCGCTCTACCGCCGCCTCTACGACGAGGGCCTGACCAACCCGGGCTTCGGCGGCGAGGTGCTGCGGGTGGAGGGGTGCTGCTGCATCCTCTTCACCGGCGAGAGCGACGCCCCCGACACCGTCCGCCAGCTTCTGCTGGACGAGATCGAGCGGGTGCGGCGCGAGGGGGTTGACCGGGAGATCTTCACCCTCTGCAAGAACGAAAAATACGGCCAGCTCATCGAAAATCTGGAAAATGTCGAGGATTCGGCCAGCCAGATGGCGGATTTCGCGCTGGCAGGCCAGACCGTGGCCCAGCAGATCACCATGCTGGCGGGCCTGACGGCAGAGGATGCCGACGCGGCCCTGCAGCACATCCTCCGCCCGGAGCGGATGGCCATGATGCGCATCGAGCCGGACGGCACGGTCGGCGATGAGGAAGAAGAGGAGACAGAAGAATGACGAATCTGGTACAGTTCCCGGGCCTTGGCCTCAGCTTTGAGCTGGACCGTGTGGCCTTCAGCATCGGCGGGGCCGATATTTATTGGTATGGCGTCTGCATCGCCTTCGGCCTCTGCCTTGCGCTGGTGTTCGCGTTCCGCCGCTGCACCGAGTTCGGCATCGACGCCGACGCGATGGTGGACGTCATCCTCGTCGGTGTGGTGCTGGGCATCGCCAGCGCCCGCCTGTATTATGTGGCGATGGCACCTTATAATTATGATACCATCTGGGATGTGCTGGCTGTCCGGGATGGCGGTCTGGCCATCTACGGCGGCATCATCGGTGCTTTCGTGTTCGGCGGTCTGGCCTGCAAGTGGCGGGGCGTGCCGGTGCTGCCCATGTTCGACCTCGCCGGCATGGGCTTCCTCATCGGACAGGGCTGCGGCCGCTGGGGCAACTTCTTCAATCAGGAGGCCTTCGGCTGCAACACCACCCTGCCGTGGGGAATGTTCAGCGAGGCGACGGAGGAATACCTGATGGGCAGCACCGTCACGGTGCCCAAGGGCGTCACCATCGACCCCACGATGCCCGTCCACCCCACCTTCCTTTACGAGAGCATCTGGTGCTTCGTGGGTCTGGCCCTGCTGACAGCGTACATCAAGAAGCGGAAGTTCAACGGCGACATCGCCCTGCGCTATCTCATCTGGTACGGCGCAGGCCGCTTCTGGATCGAGGGCCTCCGCACCGACAGCCTGCTGCTGGTGCCGTCGCTGGGCCTGCGTGCCTCCCAGCTGGTGGCGGCGGCGGCCGTCGTGGGGGGCGTGGCGCTGGAGATCTTCCTGACCCGGAAGTATAAAGGCAAGCCGCTCATGGTGACGCTGGCCCTGACGGCGGAGAACCGAACCCTTCTGGCGAAGGCGCACAAAGCGCAGCCGGAGCTTGTCCTTGAGCAGGAGCAGCTGGTGGCGTCCAGCCCCCGCAAGCTTTTCATCGAGCGCACCAACGCATATAACGAGCAGGTGAAGCAGATGCTGAAAGGGAAGCTGGCGGAGAAAAACTGAAAATATTTCCGCAAAAGCGGGATTTTCCTCTTGAAATCCGCACGTTTTTTTGCTATACTATTCTAGCCGCTTGGTGTGGGCGCCTCAAATGGCCCCCTGTGAGGGCCTGCCTTTACGACCAGCGAGTACAACGA
>OLEF01000387.1_pt1 | contig 11507 bp, 10 predicted proteins | sample 1602171 | NCBI WGS metagenome assembly OLEF01 (sample SAMN02675048, study PRJEB24791) | human gut metagenome, SKBSTL034 | isolation source: stool | host: Homo sapiens | place: USA
TTCATGCGCCTACTATTTTCCGGCGGCTTTGATTTTCAGAGCCGCCGTTTCTTTTTGCCTATCAGAAACTTACGACGACCTTTAACCATGCAGACATGGCGGCTTTAGGAGGTGCCGCCATGAGTTATAAACCACATCAACAAATTCTTACATTCTTTGATTTATCAAAAAAAGCCCGACCGCCACCGGGGATATTCCTACCCTTAGATATGAACTATTAAATCATCTAAATACTTTTTATTATTCCTATGCGCCTGTCCGCGTTTTTTTGCGGACGGGCGCATTTTGTATGCTTAAAAAAATTTTTGAAAAAATTTCCGAAAATATTTGGCATTTTTTCAAAGCTCCGTATTACCCCGCGAAAAGGGGGAAGCACCACCAACTTTCAACGAGAAAGGAGGTGAGAATGTGGAACCTAATAGCAGGGAGTTTTATAAGCAATGTTCTTTTCAGAAGTATTGCAATGCGGTATTGCACAATGAAGCGTGCGACGCTCATAGAGAGCTTCGTACACATAAGGCAAAGGAAGTAACCTTTTCCGACATGACCTTAGATGAAGCGCGACAGCTACATACCTTTGATGAATATTTCAAACGGGAAACTGCTGAAACCGTCTTTGAAAAAGCCGGAAAGAAAATCACGCCGAAGCTGCTTCTTGAAGCAATCCGTACTTTGCCGGAAGAAAAGCGCAAAGCCATATTGCTGTATTATTTCGAGGGAATGAGCGATACAGAAATTGCAGAGTTGCTCAATACACCGAGAAGCACAATACAGTACAGGCGGACAAGCTCTTTTGAACAATTAAGAAAATATTTGGAGGAAAATGCTGATGAATGGGACGAATGGTAATCAACCTGGCTACCCGGAAAATGCCCTTGTTCCTTATCCTGTCATTGTGGCAGCGACAAAGGGCGACCCGGACGCTATGAAAATTGTCTTGCAGCATTTCAGCGGCTACATAGCACGTCTTTCCATGCGGAAGCTGTACGATGAGCGCGGCAATGTCTATTTTGGCGTAGACCACGACATTCGGGAACGGCTGCAAGCAAAACTTATGATGGCTGTCCTTACCTTTAATGCAGAATAACCGCAATCGGCGGCGGGACGCACTTACTCCCCCTTTTCCGTTCCGCTGCTGACGCGGCAGCACAGCCATTTTGAACCTTGACAAAGAAAGCGACGCAAGAGAACGGCGACGCAGCATAAGGCAAATCGGATACGTTCCTTTTGTGCCGAGCCATGCGGTGGGTACGCCATGACCTTTTTCTTAACCGAAAAGCGAGCGAGAAATACCACACCGTAAAGTAGGGATAGCACCCTGCGGGCGATAACGCACAGAATATATAATGATACTTCCTTACAGCCATAGTCCGAGCGTTAGAAGCGTCGCAGGCAATGGGTAGGGCTTCGGCAGACCGCCGGAGGGGTGCAAGTCCCATGAGGTTACGCTAATAGCCGTCCGATTAAAGCCTATGTTACAGATTGACTTTTGACCCATTAGAAAGGGGGACAACAAATTGAACAATAACGACGTGCCGATTTGGGAAAAGTACACTCTTACCATAGAAGAAGCAGCAAAATATTTCCGTATCGGAGAAAGCAAGCTGCGGAAACTGGCAGAAGAAAATCCCGTCCCGGACTGGGTAATGATGAACGGAAACCGTATTCAGATTAAGCGTAAGCAGTTTGAAAAAATGATTGATACGGTGGACGCAATCTGATAGTGAAATCGAGCCTTGAATGTGGTACAATGTAGTCAAGCATATCAAGGCTCTTTCCATTATGGAAAGGAGCATAACGATGTCGGAAAAAAGACGGGATAATAAAAATCGTATTCTCCGCACCGGAGAGAGCCAGAGAAAAGACGGAAGATATGCCTACAAATATATAGATACCTTTGGAAAACCGCAGTTTGTGTATTCTTGGAAGTTAGTACCTACGGACAAAACCCCGGCAGGAAAACGCGACGATATAGCGTTGAGGGAAAAAGAGAAAGAAATCCAAAAAGACCTTGACGACGGTATCGACCATATCGGAAAGAAAATGACGGTCTGCCAACTCTACGCAAAGCAGATACGCCACCGGGCAAATGTGCGGCATGGTACAAAGCAGGGGCGAAAACAGCTCATGCGGATTTTGCAGGAGGATAAACTTGGAGCCTGTCGGATTGAAAATGTGAAGCTCTCCGACGCAAAGGAATGGGCGTTACGCATGAAAGAAAAAGGTTACGGCTTCAAGACTATCAACAACCACAAGCGTTCCTTAAAGGCTGCCTTTTACACAGCCATACAGGACGATTGTATTCGTAAAAATCCATTTGACTTCCAGTTGAACACCGTCCTTGAAGATGATACGGAACCAAAGGAACCTCTATCCCCTACGCAGGAAGCGGCTTTTCTGTCCTTTGTGCAGCATGATAAAGTCTATCAGAAATACTACGACGAGATTATCATACTGTTAGGGACAGGGCTTCGCATTTCGGAACTCTGCGGACTGACGGAAGCTGACATTGACTTAGACAAACAGCTTATCAATGTAGACCACCAACTTTTGAAGATTGCAGATGTGGGCTACTATGTGGAAACGCCTAAGACGAAAAGCGGCAACCGGGTTATTCCTATGAGTGAAAAAGTGTTGGAAGCATTTCAGCGGGTGCTGAACAAACGGAAATATGCACAGCCTATTATTTTAGAGGGCTACACAAAATTTCTGTTCCTTAACCGGAACGGCTTGCCAAAAGTGGCGGTCAACTATGAAAGTATGTTCCGAGGACTTGTGAGGAAATACAACAAAACACAAAAGGTAGCATTGCCAAAAGTAATGACACCGCACACCTTACGCCACACATTCTGCACCACGTTAGCAAATGCGGGAATGAACCCCAAAGCATTGCAGTACATCATGGGACATTCCAACATCAATATGACGCTGAACTATTACGCGCATACGACTTCCGAAACGTCGATAACAGAAATGAAGCGGCTAATTGCATAAGTAGTAAACGGAGAATTTACTACTCCACATACTACTTTTGAACATCAAAACATACGGGGATATAAGAAGATTTGAGAATATCTTCCATAACGAAAAATGCCGGAAAAGCCTGTAACAATAGGCTATACCGGCATATAAGAACTTTTGAAAAGATAATCAAAAATTACTTTGTGATTTACAGGAAAAGTGAACAAAGTCCAAGGCTAGGGAGGCCGCAAAAAGCGCCCTCCGGCGTGATTCCGGATACAAAAACACGGCAGATGCACATTAAAATGCACCTGCCGTGTTCCGCTCTAAGTAATTCTTTATTTCTGTGCCCCTTCGCCCGCGAAGAACTCCTTCGTGAGCTTTGCCACTGTGCCGGAGAGCAGGAGCAGGGCGATGAGGTTCGGGATGCTCATCAGGCCGTTGAAGGTGTCGGCGATGCTCCACAGCAGCCCGAGGTCCACTGTCGCGCCCAGAATGGACACGAAGGAGTAGACCACGAGGAACGGCCCGACCACCTTGTCGGTGTGGAACAGGAACTCGATGCACCGGGAGCCGTACAGGCCCCAGCCGATGATGGTGGAAAACGCGAAGCAGCAGAGCGCCACCGCCGTGAAGATAGACGACCAGCCGCCGTAGGTGGCCGTGAAGCCGGAGATGGTCAGCTCCGCGCCTGCCGCGCTGCCGTAGCCCACCGGCACACCGCTGCACAGGATGACCATGGCGGTCAGGGTGCAGATGACGATGGTATCGGCAAAGACCTCGAAGATGCCGAACATTCCCTGCTTGACCGGCTTGTGGGTGTCGGCGCAGGCGTGGGCGATGGAACCTGTGCCGAGGCCGGCCTCGTTGGAGAAGATGCCGCGGGAGACACCCTTCTGCATACTGAGAAAGACGCTGCCGATGGCACCGCCGGTGACGGCCTGCGGGTCGAATGCACCGCCGACGATGGAGGCAAGGACCGCCGGGAAGCGGCGGTAGTTGAGCGCCACGACGCCCAGCGCCAGTACAATGTAGAACAGCGCCATAAAGGGCACCAGCTTCTCGGTGACGCTGCCGATGCGCTTGACGCCGCCCAGCAGCACCATTGCCACCATCATGGCCACCACGACGCCCACGATGAGGTTGAGGGTGGGCAGGATGCCGTTCAGGCCGCTGCCGGTGGCCAGCAGGGCTGAGTCGATGGCGGTGACGATGGTGTTCACCTGCGTGGCGTTGCCGGTGCCGAAGACGGTCAGCACGCCGAACAGGGAGTAGAGGACCGCGAGGAACTGCCACCGGCTGCCGAGGCCGTTCTTGATATAGTACATGGGGCCGCCCACAAGCTCACCGTTCTTGTTCCGCTCGCGGAAGTGCACCGCCAGCGTCACCTCGGCGAACTTGGTGCACATCCCCAGCAGAGCCGAGCACCACATCCAGAACACCGCGCCCGGCCCGCCGATGGCGATCGCGCCCGCCACGCCGGCGATGTTGCCGGTGCCGACGGTCGCAGCCAGCGCGGTGCAGACCGCCTGAAACGGCGTCATTGCGCCGTCGGAGGCGTCCTTCCTGCGGAAGATGCGTCCGATGGTGGTGCGGATGGCATAGGGGAATTTCCGGATCTGCAAAAAGCCGGTCCGCACGCTGAGCAGCAGACCCACGCCGATGATGCAGACCATCGCCGGGATGCCCCAAATGAAGCTGTTGACCGCCTGATTGACGGCTGTGATGGTTTCGAGCATGATAGTTTACGCCTTTCTTTGGAAGCCGTTTTTGTAAGCGGTGTGCAATGCTTACGAAAACGGCTTCCTGATTTTAACACAACGAAAGATATTTTATCTCATTCCACACGCTCTGTCAATTTATTCCTGAGATCTGCCCGTTCTGGCTGAAATTTTTGGGATTCGCTTTCCCTGTGTTCTCTCTGCTTCTTTGCCGCTTTTTTGCCTGCCAAAGCTCTACACAAACCACGCCGATTGTGCTATGATAAGGGTGAAATTTCGGTTTGGCACTGCCAACCGCAAGGAGATGTCATTGATGTCTGAAACATCTGGTCTGATGGATACGCTGCGGCAGGAGGGGATCTCCCCCGACCTGCTGCGGGCTGTGGAAGAATACCGCGCCGCCCACCCGCTGACCGAGGCCCTGCGTCCCCGCATCCCGGCCCCTGCTTTCGTCTACTACGGCAGAGAGGTGTGGGAGCAGGCGCTGGCCGCTCTGCTCTGCGGCGAGAACCTGCTGCTGGCGGGCGGCAAGGCCACTGGCAAGAACGTGCTGGCAGAGAACCTTGCCGCCGCCTTCGGGCGTCCCGCGTGGGACATCTCGTTCCACGTCAACATGGATGCAGCCTCCCTCATCGGCATGGACACCTTCGAGGGCGGACAGGTAAAGTTCCGGCCCGGCCCGGTCTACCGCTGCGCCCAGAGCGGCGGCTTCGGCGTGCTGGATGAGATCAATATGGCCAAAAACGAGGCGCTGGCCGTCCTCCACGCCGTGCTGGATTTTCGCCGGGCCATTGATGTGCCGGGCTACGACCGCATCCCGCTGGCCGAGGAGACCCGCTTCATCGCCACCATGAACTACGGCTATGCAGGCACCCGGGAGCTGAACGAGGCGCTGACCTCCCGTTTCGTGGTCATCCAGATGCCCACCATCACCGAAGAGAACCTTGAAAAGCTCCTGCGCACCCAGTTTCCCGACCTGAACGGCAAATACGTCCGGCAGTTTGCCCTCCTCTTCCTCGACTTGCAGAAAAAGTGCGACAGCGCGGAGATCTCCACCAAAGCCCTCGACCTGCGCGGGATGCTGGACGCTCTGCGCCTGATGCGCCGGGGCGTCGCCGCCGGAGCTGCGCTGGACATGGGCATCACCAACAAGGCCTTCGACTCCTACGAGCAGGGCCTCATCCGGGACGCCATCGCCGCCCGCATCCCGGCCCAGCTCACCGCCGCAAAGCTCTTCGGCTAAAGGAGCATTCCGATGGAAGCGCAGAGCTACACCGCCGAAGAGCGGCGTGCCGCCAATCAGGTGTGGGCGGCGGCAGGAGCCTACGGCTTCGAGCCGTTGTTCCTTGCCCGCAACACCGACGGCACCATTGATTTTTACATGAACTGCATCGTGGGGCTGGTGCACAAATACTACGGCGACGCGCTGGTGCGCAGCCTCTTCGACACATGGGAGGGCGACCTCCGGCAGACCATGCTGGACGATCTGAGCTGGCTCTACCTCGAAAGCGCGGCTTACGCCCTCGAGCTGCCCGGCCGCCCGGTGCTTTCGGCCCTCCGCCGCGCCCACGCGGATTATTTTTTCGGCATCCAGTACAAGCTCTCGCGGCAGGAGTGGATGGCGAAAAACCAGCTGGTCTACTCCATGCAGGCTGCACGCTGGCGGGCCGTGCAGGGCCGGACGCCGCCCGTCATGACCCCCTACGAAAAGAGCCTCAGCGCTGCCCTCAGCCCCGAAACGCCCCCTCGCCCCGAGGAGCTGAAAGCCGCGCTGCTGGCCGTCTACGCCAAGTTCGAGCTGTTCGACGGGACGGTGCACCAGAAGGCCGGGCTGCACCTCCACTTGGACGGCCTGCTGGCGTCCCTCATGACCCGCACCATGCCCACCCAGATGATAAAGACCGACCGGGTGACGGTGGAGCACTCCGGCGCGGTGGATGCCTCCGGCGGCGGTGTCCATGCGGACAAGCGGCTGGCCCACATCACCCTGCGCCAGCGCGCCGAGGAGGACCGGGCCTACATCGAAAGCTGCTTTGGCCGGTCGCTCTACCCGCCCGAGCGGCTGCGGAAGGCCGAGCAGGAGCTTTGCACCGGCGAGCATCTGGGCTGTCACCTCTGGTTCGCCTCCGGCGTGCCCAGCCCGGAACAGGCCCCCACCCCCGAGGCAAAGCATCTGGCCGAGCAGGCCCAGCTTCAGGCCGAGCGGAACCGGGCCTATTACGCGAAAAACCTTGAGCTTCACCGCAGCGTCGTGCTCCGGCTCTCCGAACAGATCCGCAACTGCATCCTCGTCCACCAGCAGCCCAACGCCCGGGTGGCCCGCAGCGGCAATCTCGACCCCGGGCGGGTCTGGCGCACCGTCATGGACGATGGCCGGGTGTTCCGCTGTGCAGAGGAGGAGAATCATCCCTCCTTTACCGTTGATCTCCTGCTGGACGCCTCGGCCTCCCGCCTTCACTGTCAGGAGGTCATCGCGGCGCAGGGTTCTATCCTTGCCCAGAGCCTCGCGGCCTGCGGCATCCCGGTGCGGGTGAGCTGCTTTTCCAGCCTGCGAGGCTACACCGTCCTCCGGGTGCTCAAGGGCTTTAAAGAGAAGAGCCTGCAGGGCATCTGCCAGTATTTCGCCTCGGGCTGGAACCGGGACGGTCTGGCTCTGCGTGCCGCAGGCGACCTCATCGACTTCGACCCCGGCCCTGCCGCACGCCACCTGCTCATCCTCCTGACCGACGCCTCCCCCAACGACAGCCGCCGCATCCCGCCCTCTCCCAACGACCCGCTGGGCCGCGATTACGGCGGGAGCGCAGGCGTGGAGGATGCCGCCGCCGAGGTGCGGGCGCTCCAGCGCAAGGGCCTGCGGGTCTCCGCCGTCTTTATGGGCGAGGACTCCAGCGCCGCCGATGCCTCCCGCATCTACGGCAAGAACATGGCCCGCATCCGGGGGATGGACCAGCTGGCCCGCGCCGCCGGACGGCTCATCCAGAACGAGATCCGGGAGCTGGGCGACTGAGCTTCTTATTTATAAAGAGAGCCTGCGGGGCCGCCGTGCAGTTGTATCTGCTGCCAGCGGCCCCGTATTTTTGTTGTCGCATACAACCATCTTGTTTTGTTTCGTCGGAAAGGCAGAAAGTTTTCTGGTTTTTTGACAAACTTATAGTTGTATTTTGTCGTGATTTATGGTATACTACAACCAACAAAGGGCCTCACCCCTCCGACAACACCCACGCTGCCCACAGGAAGGAGAACCATTATGGATGCCGCACGTTATTTTGAAGAGATGCATCTTGCCATGTCCAGCCAGAAGCCCGAGTACCGCCTTGTGCTCAGTGTCAAGGTACAAGACCTCGGCGGTGCGGACGCCTATCTCGAGCTGCGGCAGGAGCCGGTCAGCGGCAAGGCCCGGGTCTTCTATTCCACGATGGGACGCCAGAAGTTGAACTTCCAGCTCATCCGAAAGGGGTGGCAGAGCTGCCACAACGCTTCCGGCGAGCTGACGGGGCGCTTCCCTGCCACCGCCGAGGGTCTGCTGGCCCAGACGGATTTCTCTGCCTTCATCCGGGACGACGCCCTCGACAGCCGCCGGATGGAGCACATCCTTTATGTGCTGGCCCATACTGCCGGTGGTTGTGGGACAGCCGCTCCCTCCTCTGTCCGGGAAGGGGCGCTCATCACGGTGGAGCGGTTCGCAGGCCGTCCCGCCCACTGGAGCTATTGGAGCGCCCGCGCCGCAGAGCAGCTCAACATCGCGGCCATCCTCTGCTGGCTGGGCGACTATCTTGCCGGGGCCGAACGCCGCACCCTCCAGAGCTGCCCCGAGGCCATGCAGCTTGCCGCCGCGTGGCAGGCCGCGCTCCTCTCTCCCCTGCCCCAGTCGGCCCAGCGGCCTCAGCCTGCGCAGACGCCCCGGCCCCTCCGCCGTGCGCCTGCCGTCGAGAACCCGCGCTGGCAGAGCATCCTCGCCGTGCTGGCGACGGTGTAACAGAAAGGCCTCCCGCATTGGGAGGCCCATCGCCGTATCCGACGCGCATTCGTTCATATTTTCAGTTTCGAGAAATCGGTGCAGAGATATTCATAGAGCTTGTCAACAGCCTGAAATCCCATCTTCGCATACAGTTCCTTCGGTGTATCCTCGGAGTCAGCGTGAAGATACAGGATCTCTCCGCGCTCCTGCGCCTTTTCGGCAATATGCTTCATCAGGGTCATGGCGATGTACTGGTGCCGGAAATCCTCGTCCACCAGCAGGCCGTCCATGCAGACATACCCATCGGATGCGAAAATATAGCAATCACCCACCAGCTTCCCGCCCAGATACGCGCCGAGGTAGGTCAGCTTTTCCCGGAGGTTCCGGTTGTTCCGCACGGTAAAATCATCTCCGTACAACGGGCCGTAGTATTTCAGTTCGTGCTGTTCCAGCTGGTCTGCGTCCGGGGCCTTGATCGAGACGTCCGGGTTCGTTTTCCAGCTGCGGATGTCTGTTTCCGGGGGCAGAACCATCGTCAGGGTCTCTTCGCACTCCATGCCGAATGCATCGGCCAGCGGCTCGTACCCTTCCAGCTTGAGGAAGGTGTCTCCCCGCTCTTTCTGGTAGGCCAGCGCGGCCCGGACTTCATCTGCCGAGGGCTGGCTGTAATAGCAGAACGCGTTGTGGTCGTATTTATCGCGCAGCTCGCTGTCCTCCCGCTTGGTCAGATGCTCTGAAACGGTGTGAGACGCGGAAAACAGCCGGTAAAAGCTTTCATCGGTCTTTCTTGTAGGGTTCATTGCGCTCCTCCAAACCTTATCGTTCACTTCCAGCCCCGGGCCGAGGGGTCGAGCATCTCGGCGGCGGAGTAGATGAGGGCGTTGCAGATGGCTGCAGCTACATTGCTGCCACCCTTGCGGCCCATCGCCGCGATGGCGGGCACACCGTGCTTTTCGCAGACGGCAAAAAGCCGCTCTTTGCTCTCCACCACATTCACGAAGCCCACCGGGACGCCAATGACCAGCGCAGGCCGCAGGCCGTTTTCGATCTGCTCTGCGATGGTCAGCAGGGCTGTGGGCGCGTTGCCGACGGCCAGGATCGCCCCGGGGTGCTCCTGTGCCGCCTTTTTCATGGCCGCAACGGCCCGGGTGGTGCCCGCCTCCTTGGCGGCAGCGGCCACCTCCGGGTCGGCCATGTAGCAGCAGGCCGTGCCGCCCAGCTTTGCCAGCCCGGGCTTTGTGATGCCGGCCAGCGCCATGTTCGTATCGGTCACGATGACCGCTCCGGCGTGGAGGGCCTTGACGGCCTGCTCCACGGCGTGGGGGGTAAAGCGGAGATTCCGCGCATAGTCGAAGTCGGCGGTGGTGTGGATGACCCGCTTGACCACGGCTTCGTGCTCGGGCGGCGGGGTCAGGCCCATCATGTCCAGCTCTTCGGTGATGATGCGGAAGCTCGTCCGCTCGATGTCGGCGGGAAGATGATGCTGCGGCGTCAATATTCTATCCCCTTTCGTGCTTTTATCCCCTTCTGGTAGGGGTGGCGGTGGCATTTCATCTCGGTGGAGTAATCGGCGGCATCCAGCATCCACTGGGGCGGCGTGTGGGCCGTCAGGACGCATTCACATCCGGCAGGCCGTTCCAAGACGGCCTTTTTTAATTGGCCGACGTCCACCATCTCCAGTTCCTCGGCGCTCCCGGCCTCGTCCAGCACCAGCAGGTCGGCAGGGCGGGCCATTGCAGCGGCAAGGTTCTGATCTTGCAGTTCACGGGTCGCGGCCTTTTCTTCCGGCGTCATCTGGAACACGAATTTCTGCCCGGCCTTGCCCCGGTAAATCTCCGCCCCCAGCCGGGCCAGAAGCGGGATCTCCCCGCTGTTCCCGCCTTTCAGGAACTGGACGATGACCACCCGCTTTCCGGCTCCCAGCGCACGGAGTGCAAGGCCCATGGCGGCGGTGGTCTTTCCCTTTCCATCGCCCCAGTAGAGGTGCAAAAGTCCCTGCTCCATTTCAGTGCTTCTCCATTCCCATCGCGGCATACACCGCGTCCATGTCCAGTGCCGCCCGGACGCCGTCGGCCAGCTTATCGAACTGCTGGCGGCGGTACTCCTCCATCGGGATGAGGGCCGCGTCGGAGGGGTCGATGCCCCTGCGGCGGCAAAGCCAGCCCGCCAGCGCCTCGGTGAGGGCGCCAGTGTCAAACAGGCCGTGGAGATAGGTGCCGAACACATTGCCCTGCACACAGCCCTCCGGCGTGCCGTCTGCAAGGGTGCAGAACGCACTGCCCCGCACCTCGGTGCGGCCTGCGTGGATCTCGTAGCCCGTGAGCGCTGCCCCGGCGAAGGGGGCAGCGGCAGCGCGGGCTGCGGTCTGGGTCAGGTGCTTTTCGGCGCCGAACACCGTCGTGGTGGGCAGCAGGCCAAGGCCCCGCAGGGTGCAGGGGGTGCCGCTCTCCTCCCCTGCCGGGTCGCAGAGTTCTTCGCCCAGCATCTGATAACCGCCGCACACACCCAGCACCGGCGTACCGGCTGCCGAAAGCCTGAGCACCGCCGCTTCCAGCCCGCTTTCCCGCAGCCAGCGCAGGTCATCCATGGTATTCTTGGTGCCGGGCAGGATGACGAGATCCGGCGCGCCCAGCTGGCGGGTGCGCTGCACATACCGCACGCCCAGCAGCGGGTGCTGCTCCAGCGAGATGAAATCCGTAAAGTTGGAGAGGCGGGGCAGCCGGATGATGGCCACATCCAGCGGCTTGACGACATTTTTCACGTCCAGCCGCTGGGAGAGGGAATCCTCGTCCTCAATGTCCACGTTCAGGTAGGGCACCACGCCCAGCACAGGCAGGCGCGTTTTTTCTTCCAGCATGGTCAGGCCC
>OLEF01000400.1_pt1 | contig 11179 bp, 5 predicted proteins | sample 1602171 | NCBI WGS metagenome assembly OLEF01 (sample SAMN02675048, study PRJEB24791) | human gut metagenome, SKBSTL034 | isolation source: stool | host: Homo sapiens | place: USA
TTTGTACCATGGTATAGTAAAGTGTCTGATTATCAATATTGTTTAGTTTTGAGGAAGTAAATAGAAAGTCAATTAGGATTAGGATTTTTCAATCTTGGAAAATTAGACAGATAGGTAGGTCTGTCCGTGTATTTTTCTTAGGCGGCGCAAATATAAGTCCATTTTTTACCCCTCCCCAATTTATTAAACGTAATTAACGATATGGTATTTATAAAGGTAAGCATACATTGTAGAATAAGCCATTAAGCCCTTGATGGAGTCTAGTTTTTTCAACTTCGTAGCGCAATTGTCGAGTTTAAGGCAAACAAAACCTTGGGAGTACGCAGCCTTACTTATTTCTGCGCGATGAGCGGCAGGACGCTGTCTGTTTTGGTTTTCGGTTCAACCCTTCGTGTCATCGCAGCAGTTTTGCAGGCTTTCTGACGAAGGAAGGCTTTTCTGTATGACATCATGCAAAGCAATTACTCGTTTCTATTGTTTTTAACACGGTGTAGAGCTTCGTGTTTGTTTAATCCGTGCTTTCCGTTTTTATGTGGCGGTAACCGATTCTTAGTTGTCCCCCTCCCACGAAGTGGGTAAGGTAAGCTTTGGCTGACCTGAAGCTTTTTAATGTGTCGGGAAGGATGGCATCGCGCTATACCTAACATAGAAATAAGTGGAGTGGGGAAGCATTGCACGAAAACAGCCCATCCAGCGTCTTGGATGAATAAGCCACGCGTGAAAACTGCGAATCCATCGTCCTGGATGAGCCAGCCACGCGCGAAAACAGCTAATCCAGCGTCCTGGATGGGTCAGCCACGCGCGAAAACTGCCAATCCATCGTCCTGGATGGGAGAGCCACGCGCGAAAACAGCTAATCCATCGTCCTGGATGGGAGAGCCACGCGCGAAAACGAGTTTCAAGTTTCTTCATCAGTCCAGAAACTTTCCGCAGCAACTCTTCAACCTTCAACTTGTCAACTGACAATGAATAGAACCTGACTTGAAATCGGCCGTGGGAGGCTTGGCATTGAACGCAGCTGCCCGATGTTACGAGGTGGGTAAGATGATTTGAAACAAATTCTGAAACTGCTGTTGTCTTAGGAAAAGAGCCAGCCTTGTTATGAGGGGTAAAAAGCAGTTGGATTCGAAGCCTTTTCTCTCTATCCATGCGAGGGATAGGCTTTACGTGCCTGTATTTTCCCTTTTCCAGCACATTCCTCTCCCTCAGAATGCTTAAAATCCGCTACTTCTTTCTATTTTTGCAACTTCATGTGCGAAGCCCTTAACAGGACAAGCAACGAATAACGAAGGGACATAGCCCCCGTCGGTTTTCCTATGATAAAAGTTAGGATAGGTTGATTGTCAATTGTTTTGCGCTTTATGTCTTATTTAAAGATTTAACTGATATGCGGTCATCATTTCTTCCTCAACGTGTGACATTCAGTCATGCATCAACGGGTCACAGTCTCTTGCCCTCTAAGTTTAGCAGAATGGCACGTCTGCTTCTTTTAGCTGTGAGTTTGAGCTTCGGTCCGAGTGTTGAAGCATTGGCTCAAACTTCTACAGAAAAAACGTTGACTTACACAGTGAAAGCCGGTGAAACGGCTTATAGCATTGCTCGCCGTTACGGTACTACCGTCAGCCGCTTGCTTCAGTTAAATGCAGGATTGGCGGCGGAACATATTCGCTCAGGACAGACCATTGTGGTGCCCGCTTATCCTGACCTTCCGGCGGCATCCGTTACTCCCGGCGTACAGCAACCTCACCAGACGGCTGTTACCTATAAGGAGTATAAGGTGAAACGCAAAGATACTCCCTATAAGATAGCCAAGCTAAACGGCATCAACGTCGAAGATTTGATGAATGCCAATCCGCAATTGAAGGAAAAGGATGCCAAGCTCAAGAAGGGTTCGGTGATTCTGGTTCCACTTGTAGTAAAGGAAAAGACAACAGAGGTTACTACCCGTGGGTTACAGACTTTACGCATTGCAGTAATCCTGCCAATGGTAGGCAACGGAGTAGAACACGCCCGTAGCATTGAATTCTACCGAGGTATGTTGCTGGGTATGCAACCTTTGAAGCGAGCCGGTGTCAACCTCTTGGTCAATACGTACAATGAGCCGGCTCCCAATACTTCCATTCAGCCTTTGTTTCAAAACGTGGTTGCTCAAAAGCCCGACGTAATTGTGGGGCCGCTTTATCCCACCCACTTTGGTGACGTGACCGCTGTGGCTACCCAGCAGATGAAGGTGGCCATTCCCTTTTCTTCGAAGGTGGAGCAGGTGAATTATCGTCCTCATGTATTCGTCTTGAATACCCCCTTGAGTTACGAAACGACTTTGGCATTAGACTTGTTCAAGAATTCCTTTACCAAGAATAAGCACATTGTATTGATTCACACCGCTAATGGAAACAAGAAAGGCTTCACACAAGCCCTTCAGCAGATGGGTATAGCGGCTGGTTATTCCATCACGCCCCTTGCGGCTTCGGCCACGGCGGCTGAAATGAAAACGGCCTTGGCTAATAAGCCTCAAGGTGAATTTCTCTTTGTTCCCGATGATGCTTCCGAGGCTACACTCAGTCAGTTGTTGCCCAAGTTGAAAGCATTGCGTCAACTCCTGCCTGGTGCCCGTTTTTCGTTGATGGGGTATGAAAATTGGATTGCTTTGAGCGAGGCTAATTACAAACTTCCCTTGCACGAAGCCGATACCTATATCCTTTCATCGACTTATTTCTATCCCTATACGTCGGCAGCCAAGGCCTTTACAGCGGCTTATCAGCGTTGGTATAAGAGCGATTTCCAACCGTGCCGCCCTTTGATGGCTCCGCTGGGTTACGACTTCTGTCGCGCATTCCTAGGCGGTCTGGTTACTTATGGTCACTCGTTTGCTACGCAGGCTCCACAGAAAGGTTCGGTAGCTGATGCGCCGACCTTGCAGTCTGACTTGCGTTTTGCTTCCGTTGGCAAAGGGGCAGGTTATGTGAGCCGTAGCATGTGGCTCGTACACTTCAAGCCCGACTTGAGCATCATCAAAATTGCTGCGAAGTAAGAACGTGCAATATGACAGGTATTCGTTGAAGGGGTTGCGAACCTATGAGGAAACAACGGTTGAAGTTTCAGCATAAAGAAAATGAGGTGTAAATGCTTTGAGGTGGGTCATCCTGTCACCTGGAAGCGCAACCTTTTCTTCCGCCTTCTTTCACTAAACGTCCTGTTTGCTCCGTCTTTTCTCCTTTCCATGATTGTCTGCGCAACGTCTGCTTTGCTTTCATAGTCCGTTTCGGATGTTACTTACTCTTCTCATTCAATCCAATCCTATCCGCATGTATTCCTTTCGTTCGTTCGTAACCTCTCTACTCTTCCTTGCTTTGTTGCCGGTGTCGCTGATGGCACAAATTGGCGAACCTCGTCACAGCATCGCAGTGGGTGTGACAGGAGGCGTAGCACTCAATACGATTGGGTTTGACCCGACGGTCAAGCAGTTTCAACACATAGGTCCCACCTTTGGTGTGGTTGCCCGCTTTACGAGTGAGAAGTACTTCAAGAGCTATTGTGCCTTTCAGGTGGAACTGAACTACAGCAACCTGGGTTGGCGCGAGAATGTTCTCAACGCGCAGTCCAGGCCCCTGCCCGACACGTATCGTCGTGACCAGCACTACTTGCATTTACCGTTGCTGGCGCGTTTGGCATGGGGACGGGAGCACCGAGGCGTGATGGGATATGTACTGGCGGGCCCGCAGGTTGGCATCTGTTTTAAGGAGAAAGTCACCCAGAGCGACTTTACGCTTAATGCAGAAGGCAATCCGGACCGTCCGAACGGCATGTTTGCTCAGTATGATATGCCTATCGAACACAAGTTTGACTACGGCATTACGGCGGGTGCGGGTTTGGAAATCAATACGAAAGTGGGGCACTTCCTGGTAGAGGGTCGTTATTACTACGGACTCTCTGATATTTACGGAAACTCCAAGAAAGACGTGTTTGGTCGCTCTAACAACGGCACCATCATCGCCAAGATTACCTACCTGTTCGACATCCGGAAGTAGGGTAGGTGCATGAATGGACCAAGAAGGTTACGGGGTTACAGTTTCCTTCTGATCCTATCGATTGAAACCAATCAGTCCCGGTTTACCAGACCGTGCATGAAGGTTCGCATCGCCTCCTTGCTTCCTAATAAACACATCCAAGATTTATCAATTATCAATACTATATATCCTTCAGAATGGAATTAGCTAAGACTTACAATCCTGACGAAGTAGAAGGTAAGTGGTACCAATACTGGTCTGACCACCACCTTTTCTCTTCTAAACCCGATGGTCGTGAACCTTATACCGTGGTTATTCCACCCCCTAACGTGACGGGTGTGTTGCACATGGGACACATGCTCAACGAGACCATTCAAGATATCCTCGTGCGCCGTGCCCGCATGGAAGGCAAGAATGCCTGCTGGGTTCCCGGTACAGACCACGCTTCGATTGCTACGGAAGCTAAGGTCGTAAACCGCCTTGCCGAACGTGGCATCAAGAAGACCGACCTCACGCGTGATGAGTTCCTCAAGCATGCTTGGGAATGGACCGACGAACACGGAGGCATCATCCTCAAGCAGTTGCGCCGCGTCGGTGCTTCCTGTGACTGGGATCGCACCGCCTTTACGATGGACGAGGAACGTTCACGCAGCGTCATCCACGTCTTTGTCGAACTTTATCGCAAGGGATTGATTTACCGCGGTGTCCGCATGGTCAATTGGGATCCGAAGGCGAAGACTGCCCTCTCTGACGAGGAGGTAATCTACAAGGAAGAGCACACGAAGCTCTACTACATGAAGTACTATGTCAGCGAAGACGACGGTACTGGGGCTACGGGTGCGGAAGGTGAAGTCATTCACCAGGACGAACGCGGCCGTTATGCCGTAGTGGCTACGACGCGTCCGGAGACCATCATGGGTGACGTAGCGATGTGTATCAACCCGAACGACCCGAAAAACCAGTGGCTCAAGGGCAAGAAGGTGATCGTTCCCCTCGTAGGCCGTGTGATTCCTGTGATTGAGGACGAATACGTCGATATCGAGTTTGGTACGGGTTGCCTGAAGGTGACACCGGCTCACGATGTCAATGACTATATGCTCGGTGAGAAGTATGGCCTCGAAGCCATCGACATCTTCAACGATGACGCGACACTCTCCGAAGCTGCTGGCATGTATGTGGGCCAAGACCGTTTCGATGTGCGTAAGCAAATTGCGAAGGACTTGAGCGAGGCTGGACTGATGGAAAAGATTGAGGACTACGATAACAAGATCGGTTGTTCTGAACGTACCGGTGTGCCTATCGAGCCGAAGCTCTCCATGCAGTGGTTCCTCAAGATGCAACACTTTGCAGACTTGGCTTTGCCTCCCGTCATGAACGACGAGATCAAGTTCTACCCGACTAAGTACAAGAACACCTACCGTCACTGGTTGGAGAACATCAAGGACTGGTGTATCTCTCGTCAGCTCTGGTGGGGTCATCGTATTCCCGCTTACTACTTGCCCGCTGGCGGCTTTGTTGTAGCCGAAACGGCTGAAGAGGCACTTCAATTGGCACGTGAGAAGAGTGGTGACGCCAACCTTCAGCTCACCGACCTGCGTCAAGATGAAGATGCACTCGATACTTGGTTCTCTTCTTGGCTCTGGCCGATCTCTCTCTTCGAGGGCATCAGCGACCCGAAGAATGAAGAGTTCCAATATTACTATCCCACGAGCGACCTCGTGACGGGTCCCGATATCATCTTCTTCTGGGTAGCCCGCATGATCATGGCTGGCTATGAGTTTACGGGTAAGATGCCTTTCAAGAATGTTTATTTCACGGGTATCGTACGCGACAAGCTCGGCCGCAAGATGTCTAAGTCACTGGGTAACTCACCCGACCCGCTCGACCTCATTGATCGCTTTGGTGCCGACGGTGTGCGTATGGGTATGATGCTTGCCGCCCCTGCTGGCAACGACATCCTCTTTGACGAAGCACTTTGCGAGCAGGGTCGTAACTTCTGCAACAAGATTTGGAATGCTTTCCGTCTCGTACAGGGTTGGCAGGTAGACGAAAATGCGGCTCAGCCCGAAACGGCTCGTTTGGCTGTAGAATGGTTTGCCGCTAAGTTGCGTCACAGCGCAGCCGAAGTAGCCGACCTCTATACGAAGTATCGCTTGAGCGAGGCTTTGATGGAAGTTTACCACCTCTTCTGGGACGAGTTCTCGAGCTGGTTCCTCGAAATGGTGAAGCCCGCTTACGGAAGTCCCATCGACGCCCAGACCTATCAGGCAGTACTCGAAGCATTCAACCACCTCCTCCACTTGCTTCACCCCTTCATGCCCTTCATTACCGAAGAACTCTGGCAACACCTGGCAGACCGCAAGGAAGGCGAGAGCATCATGGTTAGCCCGCAGTCAATCGCAGCTCCTGAGGCAGGCGACGCCGCTTTGCTGGCAGCTATTGAGGCGATGAAGAATGTGGTGACGGGCGTGCGTTCTGTGCGCAACGCTAAGAACATTTCACCGCGTGAGGTTCTCGACTTGCAGGTGGTAGGTGCCAATCCGATTGCTGCTTACGATGCATTGGTGGTGAAGATGGCAGGCGTGAGCGGTGTGGCTGTTGTCGAAGCCAAGGGTGAAGGAGTTACTTCCTTCATGGTAGGTACGACAGAGTATGCAGTGCCCCTCGGCAACCTGATTGATGTTGAAGCCGAACTGGCGAAGGCCGAAGCTGAGCTGAAGCACCTCGAAGGCTTCCTGGTAGGGGTGCGCAAGAAGCTCTCCAACGAGCGTTTCGTCAACAATGCACCCGCTGCGGTGGTTGACTTGGAACGTAAGAAGGAAAGTGATGCACTTTCCAAGATTGCTACGCTGCAAGAAACTATTGCTGCGTTGAAAAAATAAGTAGTCACACGCACGGCGTGTCTACACCAGTACGTCTCGTCTGAGACGACCGATTAAAGGGTAGGGCGAAGGCTCTACCCTTTATCTACTCTTAGGGCAACTATACTTTATGGGGCAAGGGCTGCTATTTCCCCGACAGGAAACTTTGAGTCCGTTCCCCTTCTCATTTTGCGTGGTTGCCCAGCTGCTTGATTCGAACGGTTACGTTATCCCTTTTTCCGATGAAACTTCCTCTATCCCTATTCTTTCTCACTTTGTGTCCTTCTGTAGGCTTGGCCCAACAGGAATTACCCATTGAAGAAGTCCGCACTTTCTTTCGCAATTATACCGTAGCGGGCTACCGTCCCGCCAGCGCGATGCGTGCCGACTCGTTACGGGTAAACGATGACCTACGTACGCTGACAGTTTATGTCAATGAGGCTTTTGCCTCTCAACCCTTAACGCCCGACCGGGTTAGCCAACTCTACAGGCAACTCAGTCAGGTTCTTCCTGCCCCTTACAAGAATTACGAACTGAGCTTGGTGAGCCCGAAGGGGAAACACTTGGAGGAACTCATCCCCAACCTTTTGCGCACGAGGGATATCGACCGCAGTCGCCTGTGGGGAGACTGTGATTATAATGGGAACCCGTGGGTGAAGAACCTTTCTCGCCCTTATGCCATTACGAATGGTTTGCAAAACCGTCACCTCTTTGTCTGGGCAAGCCACGGACGCTATTACAAGCAGACCGAGCAAGCCTGGCGATGGCAACGACCCTATTTGTTTTGTACGACGGAGGACCTTCTGACCCAGTCGATTGTTTACCCCTACCTCTTTCCCATGTTGGAACGAGCAGGAGCAATCGTCGGTACGCCTCGTGAGCGCGACGACCAAACGGCTGAAGCTGTTGTAGACAATGATCACCCGACGCGCCAGGGTAATTACGGCGAAACCGTGCAGAGCGGCAAGGCGTGGACCGCCCTTCCTGCTGGAAGTGGTTTTGCAGCCCCCAGTGGTCTGCTGACGGACAGCCTTTTGCCTTTCCAACAGGGAACGGCCCGTTATGTAGCGACCGCAACGGGAGCGGAAGCGACTTCCGCAGCTTATTGGACACCCCGTTTCCCTCGTACCGGCCGTTATGCCGTCTACGTGAGTTATGCCTCGCTGCCTCAGAGCGTAAGCGATGCGCAATATACGGTTTATCATCTTGGCGGACAGACCACCGTACAGGTCAACCAACGCATGGGCGGCGGCACATGGGGCTATATCGGAACCTATGCTTTTCGTGAAGGGAGCAGTACGCAGGGACGTGTCAGGTTGACAAACCGAAGCCAGAGTCAAGGCATTGTCAGTGCCGATGCCGTACGGTTTGGAGGAGGAGTAGGGCAGACCGAACGCGAACAGGCAGGAACTTCGGGTTTGCCGCGCTTTCTCGAAGCCGCCCGTTACTACGGCCAGTGGGCAGGACTGCCCGACTCTTTGTTCAACTCCGAACGGGGGGTGAGTGACTACCGTGACGACTTGCGCGTGCGGGGTTACATGGTCAATCGCCAGTCTAGGGGAAGCATCTTCCATCCCGGAACGGGAGGTGAGTCCGTTCCCTTTGAGTTGGCTTTGGCACTTCACAGCGATGCGGGTTATCACAAGGATCGCAGCCTCTTCGGTTCGTTAAGCATTTGTACGACCCAGGACGCTGACAGTTCGTTGTACTATCCGTCGGGACTGTCGCGCATGGCATCGTCAGACTTTTCCGCCTTGTTGCTTGACGGACTGCAACGTGACCTAAGTCCAGTTGTTCAGACCACGTGGACCCGACGCGAACACTGGGATCGTAACTATGCAGAAACGCGCATGCCCGTAGTGCCTTCAGCCATTTTGGAAATGCTTTCGCACCAGAACTTCACGGACATGAAGTATGCCCACGACCCCTACTTCAAGTTTATGCTGGCCCGTTCGGTTTATAAGTCTGTATTGCGCTTTGTCAACTACAGCCACGGCATCCGTACGGTAACCGTACAACCTCTCCCCGTTCGCAGTTTCGCGGCACGTTTAACCTCCGACCAGAAGCAGGTACGCCTGACTTGGAAACCGACCGTTGACCCGCTGGAGCCGACAGCTTCACCCACTAATTACATCGTGTACACGAAGGTGGGAAATGCCGATTTCGATAACGGTCAGGCTGTGGGCAATGTCAACGAATGTCTGGTCAATGTGCAACCCGGTACGCCGTATGCCTTTCGGGTTACGGCTGTCAATGCCGGAGGAGAGAGTTTCCCCTCTGAAACCTTAGCGGCTTACATCGCCGCTCCCGATGCGCCCCAGGTGCTTTTGGTCAACGGTTTCTGCCGAGTCAGCGGTCCGGCTTGGGTCGAAACAGCAGATTCGTTAGGCTTTAACCTGGATCAAGATTGGGGCGTGCCTTACCAACGTACGACCGCTTATGCGGGACGCCAAGTCAATTTCGATGCTGCCGCTGCGGGACAGGACGGCGCGAGTGGACTCGGTTACTCACAAAGCGACTGGGAAGGCAAAGCCATTGCGGGCAATACCTTTGATTATCCCGTAGTTCACGGTGATGCCATAGCTTCGGTGGGACGCTACTCCTACGTATCTGTAAGCAAAGAGGCTTTTACTGAGAAAGGGTTTTCTACGAAGCCATACCGGGTAATTGATTATGTGGCTGGACTTGAAGCCCATCGACCCTATAACCTGCATCGTTACGAAGCCCTTCCGCTGAGTGTTCAACAAAAGTTGGCGTCCTATCTGGAGCAGGGCGGTTCGCTTTTACTAAGCGGTACCTATATAGCTTCGGATGCGCTCAATCAGAAGCAATCTCGTCACTTTGTTGAAGAAGTACTGAAGTATCGTTATGACGGAAGTGCCCGCCGCGACAGTGCCGACTATGTGAACGGACTCAACCTTCAGCTTCCCTTATATCGCACGCCCAATGCCGAACACTATGCCGTGCCCGATCCAGATGCGATTCTCCCCACCGCTCGCCAAGCCTTCAGCGTCTTCGCTTACTCCAATGGACAGGGAGCCGGGGTGGCTTACAAGGGACGTAACTACCGTACGGTATCCATGACCTTCCCGTTTGAATGTATTAAGGACGCGCAAATCCGTCGCCAGGCGATGTCCGCCCTGCTTGAGTTTTTGACGGAGTAATAATGAGATAAAGCTCTGGAAAAGCTGTGAGGAGCTTTTTCAGAGCTTTCATCGGTGTAAGTTGCTGCTGCTATGGTGAGTGGCGGTTGTATATTAGCGGCATGCCGCGACCCCATTGGTTGCCTTTATCAATCATCGGCAAAAAGTTACTTTAGCTTTGGGTCGCGGCATGCCGCGATCGTACAGCCCCCTGCGCCCCCTTTCTTCTTCCTTTCTCATTCCTGCGCCTCTATTCTTTTGCTTTACCACATCCCTGCCTAATAGAAGTTCAAAGATGGAATAGTTTCAGCCTGTAGCTCTATCTACAGAACGGAAAACTGCTGAAGCATAGGTAAATAAGAGGCGTTTTGTTAAAGTAAAGCTTCTTGTTTAAGTCTTCACCACATCGTATAACAATTGTAACAATTCGGTAATATTCTCTTTGTTCATCGCTTTGCTTGTGTTATTTTTGCACCACAACAACCAATATCAACCCTCACATTATGGATTTCTTTTATTTGGGGATTTTGTTATTCCTCATCGTATTGGCGGTCTTCGATTTATCGGTAGGCGTAGCCAACGACGCAGTCAATTTCTTGAGTCCCGCCGTGGGAGCAAAAGCTTCTAAATTTCGTACGGTACTCATTGTGGCAGCCATTGGTATCTTTGTCGGCGCAAGTACGTCGAGCGGTATGATGGACATTGCTCGCCACGGCATTCTCAACCCACATTACTACACCCTTGACGATGTGATGTGTATTTTCCTTGCCGTAGCTGCATCGGATGTCATTCTGCTGGACATTTTCAACACGCTGGGTATGCCTACTTCTACGACCGTTTCGATGGTATTCGGTCTCTTAGGCGGTAGCACGGCGTTGGCGTTCTCGAAAATCGTAGCTTCAGGCCACACATACGCTGACCTGATCAATACGGACAAGGCTTTGAGTGTGATTATCGGTATATTCCTCTCGGTAGCCATAGCCTTTGTGGTGGGCTTGGTAGTCATGTGGATTACCCGCGTAGTCTTCACGTTCCATTATAAAAAACACTTGCGTTACAGCATTGCTATCTTTGGTGGCTTGAGTATTACTTCCATCTTCTACTTCCTGTTGGTTAAGGGGTTGAAGACTAGCACGTTGCTTGCTTCCATCGGCTGGACGCAAGCAAC
>OLEF01000418.1_pt1 | contig 10576 bp, 8 predicted proteins | sample 1602171 | NCBI WGS metagenome assembly OLEF01 (sample SAMN02675048, study PRJEB24791) | human gut metagenome, SKBSTL034 | isolation source: stool | host: Homo sapiens | place: USA
CCCCGCCTCGGCCTGCGGCTTGCGCGAATCGCGCACGTAAGACTCCTTGCGGGCTCCCACGAACTCGACTTCGACACCCCTGGTTCGGAGCGCCGCCGTGCCGAAAGTCTTATAGACGGACACCTTGGTCCGCAGTTCCCGGCCCAGCTCCTCGGCCAGCCCGATACCGCTGCCCACGACCACGACGTCGATGTCGGTAGAAGGCCGCCCGAGGTAGAAATCGCGGACATACCCTCCGACGACGAAGGCCGGAACGTCCTGCCGGGCGGCAATCGCGGAGATCTGCCGGAAAACCGGCAGGGACAGAGGAGCTGTGGAATCGTTTTTTTTCACGGAATAAAATCAGAATTTTAACAACATTACGACCTACCCTCCGCATCCGTTTCGATACGGAACGGACGGAACTGCCCCGCGACGGCCCGTCGAAGAGCGAGCCATCCGCCGGGAAAGCGGCTTCGGAGCGAATGCCGGGCGAATTTTCAGAACGCCAGTTCACGGCGGTAAAGCCGCACGGTATTTTCGAGCCCGTAATAGAGAGCGTCGCAGATCAGCGCGTGCCCGATCGAAACCTCGTCCGTCCAGGGAATCCGCTCGACGAAATAGCACAGATTCTCCAGATTGAGGTCGTGGCCCGCATTGAGCCCCAGACCGCAACGGCGAGCCTCCTCAGCTGCCCGGACATAAGGCTCGATCGCCCGTTCGCGCCCGGCGGCGAAATCCCGGGCATAGGCCTCGGTGTACAGCTCCACCCGGTCGGCTCCGCACTCCTTCGCCCCCGCAACCATCTCGGCGACGGGATCGACGAAAATCGAAACCCGGATTCCCCTGGCCTGAAATTCAGCGGTCACCTCCCGCAGAAAATCGCGGTACTTCACCGTATTCCATCCGGCATTGGAGGTGATGGCGTTCTCGGCATCGGGCACGAGCGTCACTTGCGCCGGACGCACTTCGAGCACCAGTTCGCGGAACGAAGGGATCGGATTACCCTCGATATTGAACTCGGTCGTCAGCACTTTCTTCAGGTCGCGCACGTCCGAATAACGGATATGGCGGGCGTCGGGACGGGGATGCACCGTAATCCCCTGCGCTCCGAAGCGCTCGCAGTCCAGTGCCGCACGTACCACGTCGGGAAGATTGCCGCCGCGCGAATTGCGCACCACGGCGATCTTATTGATGTTCACACTCAGTTTTGTCATAAAAAACTCTATTTACCCAAAAACGACAGGCAATCCGTCAAACTTTACCCGCAAATCCGCACGGTTGCCCGCTCCTTTCGCTATCTTCGCACGCAGTGGATGCACCGTGATAATCTTCGGGTACAAATTCTCACAATTGCCCGGCTTTCACTATCTTTGTAGAAAACAGGATGCGCCTCGGAAAACTGGGAACAAGTTCCCGTTTTCTCCCGGCTTTCACTATCTTTGCCGCTGGATAGAAGGCAACTGGGCAATCTTTGCGTGCAAGCTCGCACGATTGCTCTCACCTTTCACTATCTTTGCGGAGGTAAAGTTAATTATTTTTCCAGACACGACGGATGAAAATCATACTTTTTTCCCGGCAGGGCGTCGTCCACACGGCCGGCGACCTGCATCAGATGTTCGACGCGATCGCCCGTTTCGGGTTCGATTACGCGGTCAATGAGGAGTTCGCTCCCCAGATCGAACGACTCACCGGCATATCCATCGATGCGGCCCACCGTTACGGGCGGCCGATGGGTCCCCAGCCTGCGGAGTCGGTGCTGGTATGTTACGGCGGCGACGGTACGCTTTTGGACGGCATTCACCGGCTGGGAGGGGCCGAAATCCCCGTCATAGGCATCAACTCGGGACATCTGGGTTTTCTGACGAGCGTACCCCGCAACGGCTGCATCGGCGATGTCTTCGAGCTGATCGCCGCCGGCAAACTCGAATGTCAGCCCCGATCGATGCTCGAGGTCACGGGCGACTTCGGCGACGGCATCTCGACCCGCTATGCGGTCAATGAAGTGGTCATCCAGCGCCAGGGCGCGGGCATGATCTCGGTCGAAACGTACGTGAACGACCAAATGGTCGCCACCTATCACGGCGACGGACTGATCGTCAGCACGCCGACCGGCTCGACGGCCTATTCGCTCAGCGTGGGCGGTCCGGTCGTCGCCCCCCAATGCGCCTGCCTGGTGCTCTCGCCCGTCGCGCCCCACAACCTGACGATGCGCCCGATCGTGATTCCCTCGTCGAGTGACGTGCGGCTCAAGGTACACGCCCGGCACGCCGAAATATCGATCGCCACCGACAACGAAACCTGTCCGATTCCCGAAGGAGCCGAATTCAGAGTCCGCCTGGCTTCCAGACGCTTTTTTCTGGCGGTCCCGCACAATATATCGTTTTACGACACGTTACGCAAGAAAATGATGTGGGGAGTGGATATCCGAAGCTGACGAAAAACCCCTGTTTGCCGGAAATTCTTTCGCTTTCGGATTTTATTCCCTATATTTGCATGCTATGAGCGAGCAAAAACGCATACCTCGACACGTCGCCATTATCATGGACGGCAACGGACGCTGGGCCGCGCAACACGGGCTGGAGCGTTTCGAAGGTCATATCCGGGGTGTGGAGTCCGTGCGCCGGGCAATCCAGGCCGCGACCCGTCACGGGGTTCGCTACCTGACGCTTTATGCTTTCTCGACCGAAAACTGGGGACGCCCCGCCGCAGAGGTCGATGCCCTGATGGAGCTCTTCTGCAAGAGCGTAATCAACGAAACGCCCGAACTGGCCGCTCAGGGAGTGCGCGTGCGGATCATCGGCGACAAAAGCCGTTTCCCCGAAAAAGTAAAACACCACCTGGATCAGATCGAAAACCGAACGGCTACCGGGAAACGCCTTACGCTGCAACTGGCCCTCAACTACTCTTCCCGCAGCGAAATCGTCCATGCGATGCAGGGTCTGGCACGCCGTGCCGCAGCCGGCATCTTCTCTTCGGAAGAGATTTCCGAGCAAACGGTTTCCGAAGCGCTCTATACGGCGGGCTGTCCCGACCCCGACCTGCTGATACGCACCAGCGGCGAACAACGGCTCAGCAATTTCCTGCTGTGGCAGGCTGCCTACGCCGAACTCTTTTTCACCCCCGTATTATGGCCCGACTTTACCGAAGAGGATTTCGCGCAGGCACTCGACGAATATGCCCGGCGCGAAAGGCGTTTCGGACTGGTAAAAAATAATGAACGTATTCGGTAAGCGAGTGCATCACGAGTTTACTCGCTACACTGAACGGAGAGAATGAAGAAAGAAACTCTAGAGAGAAGTTAGACGACACACGATGAATCATCCAGGCAAAGTATTTCTGACACTGACGGCCGCCCTGCTGCTGCTCTGTCCCCAGATATTCGCGCAGGAGCCCTCCGGCGAGGCGGCTCCGCCCCCGGCCGAACAGACGGATCAGGACGAGGATACGAACCAGCTTTTACAGCAATTCGAAAAAGCCCCGACACTCGAAGGCGGTACCCAGAAACTTTACCACATCCGCAACGTCAATATTCACGGGGCGCAATACATTGACAACAGCATTCTGCGAGCTTCGTCGGGTCTTATCCCGGGCGATTCGATATACCTGCCCAGCAACTTCATCTCGACAGCCATCACCCGCCTGTGGAACCAGCGCCTCTTTTCGGACATCCGCGTCGGTGCGACCATCGAAGGCGACAGCCTCGACCTGGAAGTTTTCCTGAAGGAACGTCCCCGCGTCAATTACTGGCGTTTCGAGGGCATCTCCAAAAGCAACCAGAAAGACCTGCTCGAAAAGCTCAAACTCAAGCGCGGCACCGAGCTTTCGGACTACGTGATCGACAAGAACTCGAAGCTCATTCACAAATACTACGCAGACAAAGGTTTCCGCAACGCCGAAGTATCGGTCCGCATCGACAACGACTCGATACTGAAGCAGGCCGTAAACGTGACCTTCATCGTCGATCGCAAACGTAAAATCAAAATCGGAGAGATCAATTTCACAGGCAACGAAGAATTTTCCGACAAACGTCTGCGCCGCACCTTCAAGAAAACCCACCAGAAAAGCCTCAACTTCTTCCGGGGGGCGAAATTCAACGAAGAAGATTTCGAAAACGACAAGGAGCTGCTGCTCGACTTTTACAATTCGAAAGGTTTCCGCAACGCCAACATCGTCGCCGATTCGATCTACGCGATCAACGACAAGCGTATGGGTATCACGCTGGACATTTCGGAAGGCAACAAGTACTACATCCGCAATGTTTCCTGGATCGGCAACTCGGTCTATGAAACCGACGAACTGGCTCGGATGTTCGGTGTCGAAAAAGGCTCGATTTACGACAAAAAATCGATGTACAAGCGCCTGGGCATCGGCGCCTACTACAATCCGGACGAACCGTCCATCACCAATCTCTACAAAGATCAGGGCTACCTCACCTCGCAGATCGACCCGGCCGAAATCATCATCGGCAAAGACTCGATCGACCTGGAGGTCCGCGTATTCGAAGGCAAACAATTCACCATCAACAATGTCGGCATTTCGGGCAATATGCGGCTCGACGACGAGGTGATCCGCCGTGAACTCTACACGCGGCCGGGCGAACTCTACAACCAGTCGCTGTTGTTCCAGACCATCCGCACCCTGGGTTCGATGGGACATTTCACGGCCGAAGCGATCGCTCCGGACATTCAGCCCGTCGTCAATTCGGACGAATTGGTCGATATCAACTGGCCGCTCGAGGAGATCGCCAGCGACCAGTTCCAGATCGCCGGCGGTTGGGGCGGCGGTACGTTCGTGGGTTCGGTGGGTGTCACACTGAACAACCTCTCGATCAAAAACTTCTTCAAGAAAGGCGCCTGGAGACCCTACCCGATGGGACAGAACCAGCGGCTGTCGATCAGCGCCCAAACCAACGGTACTTACTACAAAGCCTTCGCAATCAGCTTCACCGATCCCTGGATGGGCGGGCGAAAACCGAACTCCTTCACGATTTCGGCTCACTATTCCGATGAGAACAACGCCTATTACGCCTGGCAGAAAGGTACTCGTTATTTCCGCACCGCCGGTGTCGCGGCGGGACTCGGCAAGCGTCTGGACTGGCCCGACCCGTACTTCACGTTCTATGCGGAAGCCAGCTACGAGCGCTACATGCTGAAGGACTGGAACACCTTCGTACTCAAGAACGGTGCGGCAAACCTGCTGTCGATCCGCTTGGTATTGGGACGAAATTCGGTGGATCAGCCGATCTATCCCCGCAGGGGTTCCGATTTCAGCGTTTCGGTGCAGCTCACTCCTCCCTATTCGCTGTGGGACGGCAAGGATTACAAAAGCACGGCTTTAAGCGAACAGGAACGCTACAACTGGATCGAATTCCACAAATGGATGCTCAAAGGCCAATGGTTCACTCCGCTGACCCGCAACGGCAACCTGGTGCTGATGGCCCGCGCGGAAATGGGATACCTGGGACATTACAATAAAAACAAGGTATCGCCCTTCGAACGGTTCGAAGTCGGCGGCGACGGCATGACGGGCTATAATATGTACGGTATCGACATTATCTCCATGCGCGGTTACGACGACGGAGCGCTCGATCCCGTAGGCAGCAACTATTCGTGTGCCTACAACAAATACACGATGGAGCTCCGCTATCCGCTCCTGCTCAAGGGACAGACCAACATCTACGTACTGGGATTCCTGGAAGGAGGCAACGGATTCACCTCGTGGAAGGAGTTCTCCCCGTTCAAGATCAAACGGTCGGCGGGTATCGGCGTGCGCCTCTTCCTGCCGGTCGTAGGCATGGTGGGAGTCGATTGGGGCTGGGGCTTCGACCCGGCCGCAGGACAGACCAAGCGCAGCGGCAGCCACATCCATTTCACGATGGGTATGCAGTTCTAAACCGGCGGAAGTTGGCAATAAATTTGAAGAAACAGGGTTATACTTATAAAAGATAACTAAAAAATAAACGGTATGAAACGGATCCTTTTGCTCGTACTCGCCTTCACGGCAGCCATAGGCTCGCTTTCGGCACAGAACTACATCGTGGTAAACAGCGAAAAAGTATTCAAGTCGATCGACGAATATAACAAAGCACTCGATACGCTTGACCAACTGGCCAAAAGCTATCAGCAGCAGGTCGATCTCAAATTCGAAGAGGTCGAAGCCCTCTACAACAACTATAAGGCGCAGGAAATGTCCCTTTCGGCTTCGTCACGACAGGCCCGGCAAAACCTGATTCTCACCCGGGAAGAGGAGGCCAGCAAATTCCAGGAGGAGATCTTCGGCCAGGACGGTACCCTTATGAAAAAACGGATCGAGTTGATCCAGCCGATCCAGAAACGGGTATTCGACGCCATTGCGAACTATGCCGCACAAAACGGGTATGAGCTGGTTCTCGATGCGGCTTCGAACCCCACGCTGCTTTACAATTCAGAAAAAATCGACCACACTCAGGCCCTCATCGAATTTATGAAAAAGTAAGAAATATCGAATCAAATCAATAAATCCGTATGAAAAAACTCATTAAATTAACCCTCGTGGTTGCCTTGGTACTGGGAAGCAGTTCCCTGTTCGCACAGAAGCTGGGCCGTATCAATCTCGAAGAGATCATTACCCTTATGCCGGAATACAAGGAGATGATGACCAACATGGAGGCGTACAGCAAAGATCTGCGCGACAACCTGGAAACGATTCAGGTCGAGCTGAACACCAAGTACAACGATTTCCAGAAAAACAAAGCGACCTACTCGGAGGTAACCCGCCAACTGAAGGAGAAAGAATTGACCGACCTGCAAAACCGTCTGCAAGAGTTCTACCAGAGCGCACAGGAAGACTTGCAGAAAAAGGAGAAGGAGCTGACCGACCCGATCGTCGCCAAGGCTCAGGAGGCCGTCAAGAAGGTGGCGCAAAAGGGAGCTTACGTCGCCGTATTCAATACGACCATCCCCTCGATGGTCTATTACGACGAGGCAGCCATGACCGATTTGAGCACCGAAGTCAAGGCCGAGCTGGGGATTCAATAAACGGCAACGCATCGACAACAAAAAGCGTCCGCTTCGAAATTCGAAGCGGACGCTTTATTTCTTCCAAAAGTCCTTTCCGAGCTGCGGAAATCAAAGTTCAACATATCCTTCCCCTGCCGACACGAACTCCGTGCAGACGAATCATCCTCGCCCGACAGCGGCTCCATACACAGCCCCGGCCGCCGCAGTGAAAAATCCGGTACACCGCCCGCTCCGGCCCATATTCCCATATCGGCATCAGAACGGGTAACCTACTCCGAAATTAAGCGCCGTATTCTTCCACTTGAAATTGTGGATCCACCGTTGTCCGGCAGGTGCATTGGGGTTGTGGATCTGTATGCCCCAGTCCAGACGCAGTACGGCAAATTTGATGTCCAGGCGCAGACCGATACCGGCATCGAAGCCCAGTTGCCTGTAGAAACTGTCGAAATGGAAAACCGCAGCGGGCGAAGGCGCGGAATGCCGGTCGGCAAACCAGATATTGCCCACATCGACGAACGTCGCTCCGTGAAACATCCCCCAAATCGGGAAGCGCAATTCGAGATTGGCCTCCAGCTTCATATCGCCCAGTTGTGTAGGGAAAACCGCATCTTCCGGCTCCGGAACAGCCCCCGGCCCCAACATACGGGGTGCCCAACCGCGCATGCTGTTGGCACCGCCCGCATAAAACAGACGGTCGAAGGGAATCGAAGTCGAATTGCCGTACGCCATACCGTAACCGCCGTAAAGCCGTCCCACGAGAGCCGTCACCTCGCCGAGCATGATCTTGCGGCTCACACTCAAATCGGCCCGGAAATATTGCGAATACTGAAGACCGAAAACCTCGTAATAGTCCTTCCCGGCCGCCGGACGCGAGAAGAGGTGCATCAGGCCGTCGAGCAGGTTGCCCGCCATCTCGTAATTGAAGCGGAGCAGCGTCGCGTTTCCGCCCAGATGCTTGCGCTGATTGTTATAGACATAGCTGAACGAAAGGCCGCTGATGAACTGCGACTCGTAACTTCGCTTGAGATATTCGTTCTGGAGATGATCCAGGAAATCCTTCCTATTGACATACCCCATATCGATCACGTTGATATCGATCGGACGCAGCGAATAGCTCGAATACTTCAAATCGCTCCACGAATATCCCCAAGCCACGCTGGAAAGGGTACGCCGATAATAAGGGCGATCCTGGAAATTGATGCCGAATTCGAGCCGGGTCCGGGGCATCTGGATCGACTGCCACCGCTGGGTTCGGAAAGGCAGCAGGAAACGGGGAAACTGCAAACCCATATTGACTCCGAATTCGATGGCGTTGCGCTTGCGGGCACTCGGAGTTTTCATATACTCGTACCCTACCGAGAACGAAACGTCGAAAGACTCCGCTCCCCGGAAAATATTGCGGTTCTGATACCCCACCGTCGCCCGCAATCCGTAGAAACTCGACGTCGTACTTCCTTCCAGCTCTATCTTATACCCCTGCTTCAAGGCCGGAATGCACTGGATGTCGCACTGGAGATAGCCCTCGCGGGTCTGATGTACCGAATCGGCCGGCTCCTTGCCTTCGCCCACGAAAGTCACGTAGTTATCCTTTGCCACACTGTCGGCCTGCTCGTTGAAAATGACGTTGGCGCTTTTGAAATAGCCCATCGACATAATCTGGTTGTACGTCTGATCGACCCGGTTAATGTTATAGACGTAGTTCGGATAGATCGGCACGATCTGTCGCAGCACCGAAGGACGTATGTTGGGACGCTTGTTGTCCTTGTGGTACACCACGTTCAACCCCCGGTAGTAGATCGTGTCGAGTCCCTTGCGGTAGTCGGGAGCAATAGCCGCCGTAGGATCGTAATTGGGAAAAATATTGATCTGGTCGATACGGTAAACCGTATTGTTGCGCAGAATCGGATAACCCTGCTCGTTATAACCGGCCAGATGCTGCTTGACGATCATCTTCAGGTCCACCAGATGATTGCCGCCGAGCGTGTCGGCTTCATACTCGATGTTATTGACCGTAAAATTGTAATAGCCGCGCTGTTTGAGGTAGGTGGTGATGCGCTGCCGCTCCTGGTCAAGGACCTCCATGTCGAACACCTCGCCCGTACGGAGCAGCGAATGTACCGTATCGGGCAGGATGATCTGCTCGAGGAACCGATCGCGGAAATCGTACGAAAGGCGGTTGATGCGGTAAGGCTCGCGCTGTACGGTGCGGTAGGTGATGAAAGCCCGCTTTTTCCGCGACGTGGTATCGACTTCGTAAGTCGCCTGCGAAGAGAAGAACCCCCGATAGTCCATGTAAACCTTCAGGTTGCGGACCGACTGCTCCGTGAGGCTCATATCCAGCAGCACGGGCGCTTCGCCGATACGCCGTTTGAACCGGTTCCACCAATTATCCTTTTCGGGATCGGCCTGCTCATAAACCCAGACGTAAAAATTGAGTCCCAGGAACCGTTTATTCGGATTCTGACGGATGAATTTCCGCAGGTCGGAAGCCGGAATACGCTCTTTTTTAGGCGTTTCCTTATCGGCTTCTACGGTCACCTTCTGCACCAGATAACTTTCCTCGGGAAGTTTGCGCGTGACACTGCACGACACCCCCGCGAGCACCGCCAGCAAAAAGACGAATATGACCGGCAACCGTTTCAAGACTTCCGTTAATTGTTGAAGAAACCCTGTTTTTTCAGCAGCGCGAAATAGTTGCGCGAAATAGCCAGGTTATCTTCGGCACGATACCTGTTGCGCGTGAAAATCTGTGCCAGATTCGGCAGGCCGTTCTCCTCGAGCAGCCGCCGGGTCTCTTCCGACGTCTCCTTCTCGGCCCAGAGTTCGTCGATCTCCGACGAGGTGTAATGATGGTATTTCTCGCAATGCACGACCGCATCGAGCGGCAGGCGGTCGGTCAGTTCGGGCGACTCGTCGGGATAACCCAGGACCACGGTGGTGAGCGGAATGACCCCCTTCGGAAGTTCCAGTATCTGCGAAATATCGCCCGCGGTGTAGATCGTCGTGCCGAGGTAGCAGATGCCCAGCCCGTGCATTTCGGCCTCGACGCAGAGGTTCTGCGCGGCCAGCAGGGCGTCGGTCGAAGCGTTCAGGAACCACGCGAAATTGTCGTAGGCAGGGTCGGCGTCGCGCTGCTCGCACCACATCGTGAAACGGTGAATATCGGCGCAGACGGTCACCACGCACGGAGCCTGGCGGACCATCGGCTGGTTGAAATGGCACGGCGCGAGCCGTTCGCGGAGCGTTTCATCGCGGGTCACCACCAGCGAATAGAGCTGCATGTTGCCGCACGTCGAAGCGCGCGAAGCGGCTTCGAGACACTCGCGCAGCACCTCCTCGGGAATGGGCGTCGGTCGGAATTTACGTATCGAACGATGCTTGAAAAGCACACTTTTCATAAAGGTCTGTTTTTTGAATCCTGGCATAAACAATACAATCCGCCCGCCGTTGCACGCCCGGGCGGATATTTTTCACAAAATTAGCAAAACTTTTAGAAGTTTTACTATTTTTGCCAAGACATAACCATTCAAAAAGTGCAGACGGCATTTGCAAAATACGAAGGAGCAGGCAACGACTTCATCCTGATCGACAACCGC
>OLEF01000421.1_pt1 | contig 10384 bp, 8 predicted proteins | sample 1602171 | NCBI WGS metagenome assembly OLEF01 (sample SAMN02675048, study PRJEB24791) | human gut metagenome, SKBSTL034 | isolation source: stool | host: Homo sapiens | place: USA
TATCATTGCCCAGTGCGAGGGCAGGCTGACCAGCGGTACGCTGGGCGTACCCGCCGTGATGCTGCGGGAGGAAAAAGACACCTTTCTGGACGACATCACCACCGACCAGCTGGCCCAGCGCCTTGGCGTGAAGGTGGAGGTGCTGCCCACAGCCGGCGGCGATGAAGCCCGTGCCCTGCTGCGCAGCGGCCTGCACATTGCAAGGAGAAGAAGAACATAAAAGAAAACCCTCTCCGTCATCGCTGCGTGATGCCACCTCTCCCGAAGGGCGAGGTTTTATGCATCTTTCGGCAGAAGTGATAAAAGCTCCCCCTTTCGGGGGAGCTGGCGCGGCGTAAGCTGTGCCTGAGAGGGTTGTAAGAAAGGAGGAACCCCTATGAGCAAACCGATCGTAGCTGTGGTGGGCCGTCCCAATGTGGGCAAGTCCACCCTGTTCAATAAGCTCTGCGGCCAGCGTCTGGCCATCGTGGAGGATACCCCCGGCATCACCCGCGACCGCATTTTCGCCAACTGCGAGTGGAGCGGCCACGAGTTCCTGCTGGTGGACACCGGCGGCATCGAGCCGAAGGCCACCGAGGGCATTCTGGCCCATATGCGCGAGCAGGCCCAGATCGCCATCGACACCGCCGACTGCATCATCATGGTGGTGGATGTCCGCAATGGCCTGACCGCTTCCGACGAGGACGTAGCCCATATGCTGCGCCGCAGCCATAAGCCCATCATCCTTGCCGTCAACAAGTGTGATAATGTGGGCCAGACCCCCATGGAGCTCTATGAGTTCTACAACCTCGGCTTCGACGAGGTCATGCCCATCTCGTCCGTCCACGGCCACGGCACCGGCGATTTGCTGGACGCCGTCTGTGCCCACCTCGATTTCAGTGAGACCGTCGTGGAGGAGGACCGCATCCCCGTCGCCATCATCGGCCGCCCCAATGTGGGTAAGTCCAGCCTGACCAACCGCATCCTCGGAGAGAACCGGATGATCGTGGCCAACGAGGCCGGCACCACCCGCGATGCCATCGACACCCCGGTGGACAACGCCTACGGCAAGTTCATCTTCACCGATACCGCCGGTCTGCGCAAGCGCAGCAACATCACCGACGGCCTCGAGCGCTACATGGTTGTCCGGGCACTGGCCGCTGTGGAGCGCAGCCGCGTGGCCCTCATCCTCGTGGATGCCACCGTCGGCTTCACCGAGCAGGACAGCAAGGTGGCCGGTTATGCCCACGAGCAGGGCAAGGCCTGCATCATCGTCGTCAACAAGTGGGACGCCGTGGAGGGCAAGGAGACCAACACGATGGAGCTGCAGCGCCGCGGCTATGCCGAGTGCTTCAGCTTTATGGGCTATGCTCCCATCATCTTCATCTCGGCCCAGACCGGCTACAACGTCAACAAGCTGATGCAGCTCATCCGGGATGTGGACAGCCAGAACGGTGCCCGCGTGCCCACCGGCGTCCTCAACGAGATGCTGGCCCGTGCGACCGCCCGGATGCAGCCGCCCAGCGACAAGGGCCGCCGCCTGAAGATCTTCTACCTGACGCAGGCCTCCACCCGTCCGCCGACGTTCGTGGCCTTCGTCAACGCAAAGCACCTGTTCCACTTCAGCTATCAGCGGTATATCATCAACCAGATCCGCGAGAACTTCGGTCTGGAGCACACCCCCATCCGCCTTGTCGTGCGGGAGCGCGGCTCCGGCGAAGTGGGCGCAAAGGACGTATAAGGGAAGGAGCCTTGCTGCATGACTGCATTTCTCATCGTGCTGGCTGTCGCTGCCGAAGCCTACCTGCTGGGCAGCGTGGACACCGGCATCCTCGTCAGTAAATACCTTTATCATGACGACGTCCGCACCCACGGCTCGGGCGCTGCCGGAATGACCAATATGCTGCGCACCTTCGGCAAAAAGGCCGCTGCCCTCACGGCGGTGGGCGATGTGCTCAAGGGCGTCGTGGCTGTCTGCCTCGGCCGGTGGTTGTTCAGCCATCTGCCCGCCGATGCGGCCATCTCGCCCTATCTGGGCGTCTACCTCGCCGCTATCCTCGCCGTGGTGGGCCACTCCAAGCCCATCTACTTCGGCTTCAAGGGCGGCAAGGGCGTGCTGGTGGCCGCTGGTGCCATCCTCGCCGTCCAGCCGGTGCTGCTGCCGGTGCTGGCGCTCATCTTCCTCGCCTGCCTGCTGCCTACCGGTATGGTGTCGCTGGGCAGCATCACGATGGCTGCAGCTTATCCGGTGCTGACGCTGGTGTACAGCCTCCTGCGCGGCCTGCCGACACAGGACGTCGTGGTCTGCACCGTGGGCGCTGCCATCGTGGGCGGCATGGTCATCTGGATGCACCGCACCAATATCCAGCGCATCCGGGACGGCAAGGAGTACCGTTTCGGTCAGAAGCACAAGAGCAAGTAACCGCAAAAAACAACGCCCCGCAGGGCGCTCGTTCCATCGAGCTGCCTGCGGGGCGTTTTGTTGTTTGGCAGAGTTATTCCGCGTCGGCTTCCTGAAGGGTCTCGGTGTTGTCCTCGTACTCGGGGTCTTCGATGGCGATGGTCTCTTCCCGTTCAGCAGACTTGCTGCTGAGGTGCTTGCGCAACCGGGCGGCAAATTCGTCTTCCGGGATGCCGCTCTGGGAGGGGGTGAGGTCGGGTGCGGGGTGGCCGTCGGGCAGGTGAGCGCCGAAGGCCGGGACGAAGAAGAATTTCCGCACGACGAAGATGAGGGCGATGGCCCCCACGCTCAGCAGATTCTCCAGTGCAGATTCGTGGCCCACCACCATGTGGCGTGCGATGGCGTAGAGCAGCACTTCGAGGCTGGAGCCGGGGCTGTGCTTGGCCAGCATCTTGATGAACTCGATGCCGATGACGATGTCCAGCGCGCGCTGTAAGAAGATGCTCACCTCGACGTCGTTGCCGTCGAACAGCAGGCCGGGCATCCATTGCAGCAGGGGGATCATCGACAGCAGCAGGCCGATGAGGACGAGGCCGGACAGCAGGATCTCAAGCAGCGTGGCGGCGCTGATGATCCGGTTGCGCAGCTCGGCGCGGTTGTGGCTTTCGACACGGGAATTGGACATGGCGGGGACCTCTCTTTCGAATCTGACCGGAAATATTTTACAACAGTTTGATTCTATTGTAACAAAAGTGAAAAGTGAAGTCAATTCTCCGGAAAAGAAAGTAAGCCGCCATGAAAAACTGGAATTGATAGCAACACAAAAAGGCCGTCCGCACCCCGGAGAGGGTGCAGACGGCCTCCTTGCAGACCGGGAAAAACTTATGCCTCAGCGATGGCCTCGATCTCGCAGAGCACGCCCTTGGGCAGGTCCTTCACCGCCACGCAGCTGCGGGCAGGCTTGGAGGTGAAGTACTTGGCGTACACCTCGTTGAAGGCGGCAAAGTCGGCAATGTCGGCGAGGAAGCAGGTGGTCTTGACCACCTTGTCGAAGCCCACGCCCGCAGCCTCAAGGATGGCACCTACATTGCGGCAGCTCTGGTCTGCCTGTGCAGCGATGCCCTCAGCGACCGCGCCGGTGGCGGGGTCTACCGGGATCTGGCCGGAGGTGAAGACGAGGCCGCCCACGGTGTAGCCCTGAGAGTAGGGGCCAATGGCGCCGGGGGCTTTTTCGGTGCTGATGATGTTCATATCGATTACCTCACTTGTCCTGAATAGGGATGTCTCCCGCAAAAGGGGAGCGGATGCCAAGAGTCTACCACCAACGGCCTCTGCCGTCAACTGTTGCCGGGGAGAAGATTTTTCGGGAGATTTTAGAGATATTTGCAAAATTGCCTTGACAAGAAATAAACTTTTATGATAATAATAGAATACGAAACTAACATTTTAACGAAAAAGAACGCAGGCGCAGCGCAGGCAGGGCAGTCCGCTTTGCGCAGGCGCATTTCTTTTTTGCAGAAAAAACGATTTCTGAACCACCGGGAGGGGCAGAAAAGGATATGTCGATTTTAGTGCATGATTCAAACAAAGCGGCCTGCCGTGCGGCGGCGGCCGCCTTGCAGCAGGGCTGCCGGGCCGCGCTGGTGCGTCCGGCGGGCACCGGCAAGGGCCGCATCGTGTGGGAGATGCTGGCAGAACAGCCTGACACCCGCGTCCTCTGGGTGGCCTCCTGCGCCGCGCGGCTCGAACTGCGCCGCGGGCTGGCGAAGGAGCTGGGCAAAACGCTGGACGGCAGCGTCCGGCTGATGGACTGTGAGCAGCTGGCTGCACAGAGCGCGCTGGGCTGGGTGGCGCTGGCAGAGTTCCGGCCCGGTCTGTTGGTGCTGGACGGCTGGCGGGAGATGAGCGCACGGGACTGGACGGACTGCGTCCAGCTCCTGTTCCGCCTCTGTCCGGAGGCCAAGGTGCTGGCGCTGGCCGAGCCGGACGCCCCGGGCGAGAGCTGCCGCGCTGCCGAAGAACTGCTGGGCGATGCTGTGGTGGAGCCGCTGACGCTGGGCGGGGCATTGGCCGATGGGCTGCTGCCCATGCCGACCTCCTACACGGCGCTGCTCTGGCCGCAGGAGGCCGCAATGGCCCGTCTCCGCGCCGAGGTGAAAAACCTCCGCGTGCCCGGCACGCCCGACCCCAACGCCGAAAAATATCAGGCACTGAGCCTTGCTGTGGAGCAGCTGCCCTCCGTGGAAGTGCTGCTGGCGCGGTGGCTCCCCGATGCCGCCGGGCGGTATCTCGTCCTCTGCGAGGATGCCCAGACGGCGGCGCAGATGGCCCAGCAGGCCGAAGCGCTGTTTGGTGCGGGGGTGCATATCTGCTGCGCCGATGCGCTTTCCAGCGATGCAGAGCCCTTCCTGACCGACGAGGCCGACGCGCTGCGGTTGCTGGTCTGCGTCAACAGTCCTGCCGCCGAGACGCCGCTGACCGGAATTTCAGGCGTTGTCCTCGTCCGCCGCACCGCTGAGGCACCCGCCTATCGGCAGATGCTGGCCCGCGCCCTCGCGGCCTGCGGCAGTGTGCCGGTGGCAGAGCTGAGCGCTACCTTCGAAGGACTGACCTGCGTGCCGCAGCTCCGGAAGGAGTGCGGCGAGAAGCCATTCCCGCTGTCTGAGCCGCTGTCCGCCTGCCGCCGGGTCTACCGGCAGCTTCGCCGGGCACTGGACGCCGAATGGGAGCGCTATTTTGCCGCTGCGAAACAGATGGCCGCAAAGAAGCTGCCGCTGGATGTGCCCCGCGCCTACACCTTTGAGGGAGTGGCCGTGGGCCGCTGGCTGGAAAACCAGCGCCTCGTGCGGGCCGGAAAGAAGAATGGCCGCCTCACTGCCGAGCAGGTCGCCCGGCTGGACAAGATCGGCATGAACTGGAAAAAGCGCCTTGAGCTGGCGTGGGAGAACGGCTGGGCCTCGGCCCGGCGGTACCGCGACAGCCACGCCGACCTTCTGGTGCCGGTCCACTATAAAGATAAGAACGGCTTTGCGCTGGGCGAGTGGATCGTCTACAACCGCCAGCGCTATCAGGGCGGCAGCCTCTCGGATGACCGCATCGAGCGGCTGGAATCGCTGGGCATGGTGTGGGACACCGGCAGCATCCTCTGGGAAAAGAACTATGCCGCTGCCGTCCAGTACCATCTCGAGCACGATGACCTCGAGATCCCCGTCAAGTACGTCACGCCGGACGGTATGGCGCTGGGCGTCTGGCTGGGCAGCCAGCGGGCCGCTTATAAAGAAGGAACCCTGACCGCCGCCCAGATTGAAAAGCTGGAAGCTCTCGGCGTGGACTGGGCGAACCGGAACGACCGCAAGTGGCAGACTGCCTACGAGGCCGCCGTGAAATATTACAACGCCCATGGCAACATCGACGTGCCCACCGAGTACATTGATGAGGACGGCATCCTGCTGGGCAAGTGGGTGTCCCGCCAGCGGTATGCATGGCAGAACCCCGAGCGCAGCAGTGCCCGGGTCACGCCGGAGCGGAAAGCCCTGCTGGATGAGCTGGGCATGATCTGGGAAAAGACCGACTCGTGGCAGCACCGCTACGAGCTGGCGGCGGCATACAAAAAAGAGCACGGCAGTCTGGCCGTCCCGGCGCAGTACCGGACGGAGGACGGCATCTGGCTGGGCAGCTGGCTCTCCCGCCAGAAGCTGATGCTGCGGGAGGGCAAAAAGCTCTCCGCGGAGCGCTGCGCCGCCCTCAGGGAGCTGTTTCAGGGCGAGAATACCCGCCGCCTTACGGCCACTGTGCCGCCTGCGTGCAGCGTGCGGGAGCAGAACTGGCTGGACAACTATCAAAGCGCCAAGCGCTATGCCGAAAAGAAGGGCACCCTTCTCGTGCCCGCCGGATATGTGGACGAGAGCGGCTTCCGGCTGGGCGTCTGGATCTCGAATCTCCGCGCTGCCCGCAAGGCCCGGCCTGAGTCCTTTCAGGTCACGCCGGAGCACATCGCCATGCTGGACGCCATCGGGATGCAGTGGGACGCCCGGGAGGCCAAATGGGACGGGGCGTTCCGCCGCGCCGAGGAGTACCGTGCCGCCCACGGCGATCTTCTGGTGCCGGTGAACTACAAGACCGGCGACGGCTTCTGCCTCGGCGACTGGATCCGTCGGATGCGGGAGAGCTATGCTGCCGCCGATGACCGGCTGACAGCCGCCCACGTCCAGAAGCTTGAGGCGCTGGGGATGGTCTGGACGATGCCGCAGGAGAGCTGAGATATTGCTTTTTGAGGTGAGGTGTGCTATACTTCCTCTCGTCTGAATAGAAAACAGCAGGTGCCTGCCGCCAAGGGCTTGTCTCTTGGCCGGGAGGGTAAAAGGGAAGCGGGTGAGAGTCCCGCGCGATCTCGTCACTGTGATAAGGGAGTCCGCTGCCTTGGCGCACGTCGCCGGTCACTGGGAGCTTTGCTTCTGGGAAGGCGGCAGCGGATGATGAGCTTTCAGTCAGGAAACCTGCCCGCTGTTGGTACAGGAGCGCCAAGCTCCGGATCACGAGGAATTGGTCGTACCAAAAAGCCCGAATCGTTCAAAGGGTCTTTTTGCTGTGCCTTCCGCGCGGCAGAAAGGCCCTTTTTCGTTTGAGCTGGCCCCCGTTTCGTACCCTTTCTATCGGAAGTACCGATCCCACCCAAACAGAAAGGACTCAAAACAATGCGTAAAGCAACCAACAAGAACTGGCAGCGCGTCACCGCCGCTGCCGCCGCACTGGCCCTGTGTGCCGGTGTGCTCACCGGCTGCGGTGCATCTTCTTCTACTGCTGCCAGCAGCGCCGCAGCAAGCTCTGCTGCCGCCAGCGAGGTGAGCAGCGAGGAGGCCGATGAAATGGCAGCAAAGAACGTGGCAGACCTCATCGACGCCATCTATGTGCAGGAGCGCAACGAGAACACCGACGCCCAGTGCGAGGCCGCCAAGGCCGCATGGGACGCCCTGACCGACGCCCAGAAGGAGCTGGTCGAGGGTGAAGAGGCTGACCCCGATTACTTTGGCCGCGACACCGGCGATGCCTCCAAGGACGACCCCCGCAATGAGGACAACATCGGCGACAACGAGATCCTCGTCGTCAGCTTCGGCACCTCCTTCAACGACAGCCGCGCAGCGGACATCAAGGGCATCGAGGATGCCATTCAGGCCGCTTACCCCGACTGGTCTGTCCGCCGTGCCTTCACTGCACAGATCATCATCAACCATGTGCAGGCCCGTGACGGCGAGAAGATCGACAACATGGAGCAGGCTATGGAGCGCGCTGTCGCCAACGGCGTAAAGAATCTGGTCGTCCAGCCCACCCACCTGATGCACGGCGCGGAGTACGACGAGATGATGGAGCTGGTGGACAGCTACCGCGACAAGTTCGAGACTGTCGCTGTCGCCGAGCCTCTGCTGGGCGAGGTGGGCAGCGATGCCACCGTCATCAACGCCGACAAGGAAGTTGTCGCCAAGGCCATCACCGCCGCCGCGGTCGAGGCAAGCGGCTTTGACTCTCTCGAGGCTGCCAAGGAAGCCGGCGCCGCGTTCGTCTTCATGGGCCACGGCACCGCACACGTCGCCAAGGTCAGCTACAGCCAGATGAGCGCCCAGATGCAGAACCTTGGCTATGAGAACGTCTTCATCGGCACGGTCGAGGGCGAGCCGGAGGAGACCTCCTGCGAGTCCGTCATCGAGGCCGTCAAGGCCGCGGGCTACACCAACGTCATCCTGCGCCCGCTGATGGTCGTTGCGGGTGACCACGCCAACAACGACATGGCCGGCAGCGACGACGATTCCTGGAAGACTATGTTCGAGGCTGCCGACTTCACCGTCGACTGCCAGATCGCGGGCCTCGGCGAGATTGCCGACATCCAGGCGCTGTACATCGCCCACACCCAGGCCGCCATTGACGCCCTGAACGCATAAAAAGGATCAAAAAGGGGCTCCGAAGCGATTGTGCACCGCTTCGGGGCCTTTTCCGGATGGAGGTACTTCCCAATGAAAAGAACACTGACACTGATACTGACCGTGCTGATGCTCTGCACGCTGCTTTTCGGCTGCGGGCAGAAGAGCGGGGACGGCGATCCGCAGGACACGAACACCGAGCCCGCGCTTGCCGACGGCGTTTACACCGCGGATTTCAGCACCGACAGCAGCATGTTCCACGTGAACGAGGCATGCAAGGGCAAGGGGACGCTGACGGTCGAAAACGGCCAGATGACGATCCACATTAGCCTGCCGTCCAAGAGTATTCTGAACCTCTTCTGCGGCACGGCGGAGGACGCGCGGAAGGACGGCGCGGCGCTCTTGCAGCCCACGACCGACACCGTCACCTATTCCGACGGCCTGAGCGAGGAGGTCAATGGCTTTGATATCCCCGTGCCCGCGCTGGACGAGGAGTTCGACGTCGCCATCATCGGCACGAAGGGCAAGTGGTACGACCACAAGGTCTCCGTGACGAACGCCGTTTTGAAGGAAGACGACGCCGCGCCCGCCGAGACGCTGGCCGACGGCACCTACACGATCGCCGTGACGCTCGAGGGCGGCAGCGGCAAGGCGAACATCCAGTCGCCCTGTACGCTGACGGTCGCGGACGGCAAAATGACCGCCACCATCGTCTGGAGCAGCAGCCACTATGACTATATGCTCGTGGACGGCGAGCGCTGCGACGTGCTCTCGACCGAAAACGGCTCGACGTTTGAGATCCCCGTCGCCGCGCTGGATACGCCGCTTGCCGTGGTCGGCGATACCACCGCCATGAGCACGCCGCACGAGATCGACTACACGCTGACGTTCGACGCCTCGAGCGCCGAGGTGAACAGATGAGACGCCTGCCGCGCGCGCTTCTCACGCTGTTGGCCGTGCTGACGCTCTGCGCCTGCGGGGACAAAGCGCAGGACGGTTCGAACGGCGAAGACGCGGCGGTCGCGTGGGATGCTCTGTCGTTTGACAAGTCCATGCCGCTTGACTACGCCGCGCAGTTTTCGGTTTCCTACGCGGGTGATGAGTACAAGCGCATCACCATCGGGCAGGATCAGGAATTCCTGCTCGTGCCGGAGGGCGCGGCCGTGCCCGGCGGCGTGCCGGAGGGCGTGACAGTTTTGCAGCAGCCGCTTGATGAAATTTATCTGGTCGCCAGCGCGGCGATGGACAGCTTTGCCCAGCTGGACGCGGTCGACAGCATCCGCTTCAGTGGACGCAAGGAGTCGGACTGGTATATCGAGCAGGCGAAGGAGGCCATGAGCGCGGGTGACATGCTTTACGCGGGCAAATACTCCGAGCCCGATTACGAGCTTATCTTGTCGCAGGGCTGCGATCTGGTGCTTGAAAACACGATGATCTACCACTCGCCCGAGGTCATCGAGCAGTTTGAAACGCTGGGCATCCCCGTGCTCGTGGAAATGTCCAGCTACGAGAGCGAGCCGTTTGGCCGCATGGAGTGGGTCAAGCTCTACGGTGCGCTCATCGGCAAGGAGAACGAGGCCGCGGCGCTGTTTGAGGAGAAAATGGACAGCGTTTCGGGCATTCTGGGCGCTGCGCCCACGGGAAAGACCGTCACATTCTTCTATGTGACGAGCAACGGCGCGGTCAATGTGCGAAAGTCGACGGACTATGTCGCTAAATCCATCGCCATGGCGGGCGGGGAATACGTCTCCTTTGACAACACGGAAGAGGAGAACGCCCAGTCCACCGTCACCATCCAGATGGAGGCATTTTACAGCGGCGCGCACGACGCGGATGTGCTCATCTACAACAGCATCATCGACGGCGGGCTTACGACGATCGACGAGCTTTTAGCACTCGAACCGCTGCTCGGTGACTTTAAGGCCGTGCAAAACGGGAACGTCTGGTGCCTGACGAAGGACTTTTATCAGGAATCGCTCGAATTGAGCGACCTCGTCGTGGATCTCCACACCGTTTTGAGCGGGGCGGATACGCCGCTCCGGTTTTTGACAAAGCTGCAATAATTTTTGACTGGAAAGTTGAAACAGACAGG
>OLEF01000428.1_pt1 | contig 10245 bp, 10 predicted proteins | sample 1602171 | NCBI WGS metagenome assembly OLEF01 (sample SAMN02675048, study PRJEB24791) | human gut metagenome, SKBSTL034 | isolation source: stool | host: Homo sapiens | place: USA
TTTATATTTTAAGCTGGGAGCAAGGAGGCGTTTCAAACACGATTATGGGAAACATTTCACGAGATGAGATTATGAAAATTGCTGAAAACGTATTTTAATATGAAACTCCATGCTATTTGTTAGAATCAACAAATAACATGGAGATTCTTTGTATAAGCGTACAAACATAACGAAAAGCAGAGATTTTTTCAAAAAAGCTGTCACAAACATAAGGCGAGCTACGTTGACTAAGCAAAAGCTCCTATTAGGAGCAAAAGATTGGAGGTGTATTGTCTATTTATGATGAGAAAAAAAGCAAAAACAATCACAATGACTGTGACCTTGATTTTGGCGATTATACTGATTTGTATAAAAGTCACTCACTTTGTGATAATAGAACGTCCATTGAAACAATGCAGGATAGTATCAGCATACCATCTTACAGTAGACACTAATGGTGCTCAAATTGACCAGTCTTGGCTATTTGAAAAGGATCACCTGACATATATAGATATTGCCAAAACTTTTGAGCAGACATATTTTGTCACTGATTATGCTGGTGGTTCTGGTGATAGCGGTGCACTCAATGAACTCACGATAGCTTTTGGTGAAACAATGGACGGAATGCCAGATATTCGCATAACGGTTTCTGAAAATGGCTACATTCAAATCAATGGTAAAAGAGCATATCCGCTTTCTCTTAAATATGCAGGCAATAGGCTTTATGGACATCTTTTGGAGTGCTTGCAGGATGGAGCTGATCGGCAGCAATAAGAATGACTAAGCAAAAGTTCATGTGGAAGGTAAATGCATAAAAGTTTGCGTAGAGGTGATTCCGATGCAGAATTAAAGAGAAAAGAACATGAAACATAGCCAAAGTAATTGCAACAGTTAATAAAACATAAGAAGAAAATCACCATGAAAAAGATGACTCGTAACGAATTCCTCAAAATGGCTGGAACGAGTGCTGCGCTGGTCGTAATCAACACTGCTTTAGTGCCTACTGCTATTGCGGCTGAACCTATCGGTACAGTACTTTCTGCAAAAAAGTCAGTTAATACGGGAACGGCTGTAAGCTCTGCAACGTTCGAACTTGTTCCAATTTCTCGCCAAACTTTCTGGGGCGATTCTGGTTCATGCACACTCGATTATCTGTCTGAAGGATATATCCAATGGACGATTACCATCCCCGGCACAGTAATCACTTCCTTTGAAGCTAATCTACATTTCAATAAACTTGGAACACCCTTCGGTACATTTGATTATGCTATCTCTACACGTAGTACAAGCGGTACGGAAGATGTAAAATACGGGCTGTCTAAGGGAAAATGGGAGGTTGAATTTACAGGAATTGCAACCGCTGCCAACGGCGATATGTATAGTGTTGTCGATGGCGCAAAGCTGACTTTCAGTGTTACTAAATAATCCGATTGTCACGAAACACTATATAACTTATATGTGCAATCCTTTATAAAGCAGTATATAGTATAAAGTGAACCCCATCTGCAACAGGCATTTCAATTAAAAGAGTCTGTTTCAGGTGGGGTTTTAGAATGAGCATGATTCCTCAGGCTACCTTTAAGAACTGAAGACTTTTTTACAATTGATGACTTTCTTGTTCAGCCAACCAAGCGAGTTTATTCCATCCGTTTGCATGACACTGTTTATTGATAAATTCCAAGATTTTTTTGTGATTTTCTTTTGATAGAGTATCGCCATTATGACATGCAAGAAATGTAAAAGGCTTCGGAATATCTTCTTTTTTGTCGGCTAGTAATAAAATATATCCGATATATTTCCCGTTTTCAGATATTACATAAAATTCAGGCAAGGTTCCTTCTTTGCTGCTCCGAACGAATTTTTCAAAAGTATCAAGTGGTATTTGTTTAGGAACCGCATAATCGTAGACGTAATGGATAGCGTCAACTTCCGTATTTAACCATACAATCTCCATAATTATCCCCTTTGTGTTTTTATAAATATTGGTAAAGCGACAAATATATAATCTAATGAATATACGGAAAATGCGTTTTATTTGTTGCAAATAAAATAGCAGCTTGAAAATGTTTGGTACTTTAACCAATATATCACGAGAAATATTGTGCAACTGAGAGAACTTTGATTGAGGTTGCGCACTCGGTTGACTTGTAAAGCAAAAAGCGTTACAATAAATCCGAGGTGATAACCATGGAAAAAACGATGACACTCAATCTTCGTGTGAACCCTACTGTCAAGCAGCAAGCCGAGGATGTACTGAAGCAGCTCGGCATCCCGATGGCAACTGCCATTGATATGTACCTGCGCCAGATCACCCTGACGGGCGGCATTCCCTTCTCTCTGTCCCTGCCGAAGGCTCCTGCGGCTCTGAACGCTGACATCATGACCGATGACCAACTCCATGCAGCCTTGCAGGCGGGCATCAAAGAGATTCAGAACGGTGATACTGTGGATGCGGCAAGCGCATTCGCACAGTTCAGGGAACAGCACAGATGAAGCAGTATGACGTAAAAATTTCCCATGCAGCCCTCAGCGATATGGAGCAGATTTACAGCTACATTGCCGACCGTCTGCTGGAGCCTGACACGGCTATGGGGCAGTATAACCGTATTGCAGAAGCCATCCAGTCGCTGAACATCCTGCCGGAACGCTGTGCGCTGGTGGAAAGCGAGCCGGAGCGCACCCAAGGGCTGCGGCAGATGCTGGTGGACAACTACTCGGTGTTCTACATCGTGGGCGAGGATACCGTGTCTGTGGCTCGTGTGCTGTACAGTGCATCCGACCTTGTGCGCCGTCTGCGGAGAATGAAGTGAAAGGGGTGTTTGCATGACCGCCGTAATTTACGCCCGCTATTCCAGCGACAACCAGCGCGAAGAATCCATCGAAGGCCAGATTCGTGAATGTACGGCTTATGCCGAAAAGAACGGCATCACTGTGGTCAGACACTACATTGACCGTGCCCTTTCCGCCAAAACGGATAACCGCCCGGACTTCCAGCAGATGATTAAGGACAGCGAGAAACGGTTATTTGACATTGTGCTGGTCTGGAAACTTGACCGCTTTGCCCGAAACCGCTACGATTCTGCACATTATGAGTACCAGTTGGAGCGCAATCATGTCAAGCTGGTATCTGCCACGGAGCCTATTTCTGACAGCCCTGCGGGTATCATGGTCAAGAGCATGCTCACCGGTATGGCTGAATACTATTCCGCAGAACTTTCTGAAAAGGTCGTGCGCGGCATGACTGAGAATGTTCTGAAGGGCAAGTACAACGGCGGCACAATTCCCATTGGTTTTAAGGTGGACGAGGAGAAGTTCTTTCAAATCGACCCGCTGAAAGCTCCCTTTGTGGTAGAAGCCTTTCAACGGTACAACGATGGTGCAACTATGAAAGAACTGATGAACTGGCTGAACGACAGTGGCGTGACCACCAACCGCAATCAGAAGTTTACCTACAACAGTGTTCAGAAGCTGTTGACGAACAAACGGTACATCGGAGAAAACCACTTCAAGGATATCGTAATGCCCGACAGCATCCCGGCCATCGTGGACAAGGACTTGTTTGAAGAAGTGCAGCTAAAAATCAAGAAGAACAGCCGCGCTCCTGCCCGTCACAAGGCCGAGGACGATTACTTGCTCACCACCAAGCTGTTCTGCGGAATGTGCGGCGCGATGATGTTCGGCGAGTGCGGTACGGGTAGAAACAAGGTCGTTCATCATTATTATAAGTGCGCCACCGCGAAGCGTTTCAAGACCTGCAAGAAAAAGACCGTCCGTAAAGAGTGGCTGGAAGATTTGGTCATAGCTGAAACCATGAAGCTGATTCAGGACGATGCCGTGATTGATGCCATCGTTGCGGAAGTGATGGAGTTGCAGGATCAGGAAAACACCACTCTCCCTTTCCTGGAAAAGCAGATGCGCGAGGTAGAGAACGGCATTGAAAATATGCTGAACGCCATCCAAGCGGGTGTGCTGACCAATTCCACCAAGTCGCGTTTGGAAAAGCTGGAAGCCCAGCAGAAAGAACTTGAGGTTCGGATTGCCGAAGAAAAAATCGCTCGGCCACGGTTGAGCGAAAATCAAGTCCGTTTCTGGCTGACCCGGTTCCGCAAGCTCGACCCGAACGTGAAAAGCCACCGGGAAACGCTTATCAATACATTCGTGAATGCTGTTTATCTCTATGATGAAAAAGTTTTGATTACATTCAACTACAAAGACGGCACAAAAACCATCACTTTCGATGAAATCGCCGCCAAAGATGCCCCAGAGGGCAATGGTTCGGATTTGGGTTGCTTCGCTCCATGAAAAAACCGCTGGTATAGAAATACACTGGCGGTTTTCTTTTGTATAAGCGTCAGACTCACAATGGCGGGTGGATTCGAACAGCAGCGGAGCCGACCGCCGCCCACCAAAAAATCTTCTCGGGGCTGCGAAAGAAAAGTATCTTTCTTATTGTGCGCATAATATGCGCAGCCTATGTTGACATTTTGGCGGGATGGTGCTATAGTGATAACAGAAAACCAACAGGGAGGCGTTCTATTATGGCGAAAACCAGCACCAACATCAGTCTCGACCCGGAGCTGAAGCGCTCGAGTCAGGAGCTTTTTGCAGACCTCGGCATCGACCTGTCCACGGCGATCACCCTCTTCCTGAAGCAGTCTCTTCGGGTTCAGGGCCTGCCCTTTGCCGTTACCCGAGAAAATCCAAACGCAGAGACGGCGGCGGCCCTGAATGAATACGCCGAGATGAAGGCTCATCCGGAAAAGTATAAGCGCTATGCTTCCTTCAAGGACGCTATGGACGAGGTGCTGGCGGATGTTTGAGGTTGTCCTCTCCAATCGGTTTAGGAAAGACCTCAAGCTTGCAGCCAAGCGGGGCCTGCGACTGGATGAGCTGAATGCCATCGTGGAGCAGCTCGCCGCTGGGCAGACCCTGCCGGAGCGGAATCGTGACCACGCCCTAACCGGTGACTACATCGGCTTCCGAGAATGCCACATCCGGCCCGACTGGCTGCTTGTTTATCGCGTGGATGGTGACGCTCTCGAGCTTTTCCTGTTCCGTACCGGTACGCATACCGATTTGTTTGATTAGTCGTTTCAAGGCAGCCCCACCCGGGGCTGCTTTTTGTTTTGCCCTGCGACAACCGGGTCGGGAGACCGCTCTGCCAGCTGGGCGAATATGGCACGAAAAAAGCGTCCCTGCCCGGATGGGCAAAGACGCTTGAGGGATTTGGTTGTTGCTGTCCGATCTCTTCGTAGACAGGACACCTGAGACGGATTTCAGGGGCTTCATCCCAGCCGCGCAGCGGCTGTTTTCACAGAGTAGAAGCTCTTGAAAAAATTACTTGACGTACTCGACAGTGTACTCGAAGCCGTACTCTTCCTGCAGCTTCTTGACGGCAGGCTCGCAGTCCTCGATGAAGGTGGGGGCGTAGACGGAAGCGCCGTTGTGGGTCTTCTTGTAGTCCTCGACGATCTGCTGCAGCTTTGCCCAGCCCTCGTTGGCTTTGGCGTTATCGACGCTGTCGGGGAAGTTGATGATAAATTCGCGGTGAGAAGGGATACGAGCTTTCATAGTAGGTTTCTCCTTATGAAAAATATGGATTCAAATTTATACAGAAACAGGAAAATGCCCTGAATCTTACAGTTGGTAGACTGCCCGGGCGTTCTGGGCGGTCTGACGGAAGACCTCTTCCGGGGAGAGGCCCTTGACGCTGGCGATGTACTCGCCGACGTAGCGGATGAGGGAGCTGTCACAGCGGGTGCCCCGCACCGGCTCGGGGGCCATGTAGGGACAGTCCGTTTCGAGGACGATGCGCTCCAGCGGCAGGGCGGAGATGGCTTTTGCGGCCCGCTTCGCCCCCTTGAAGGTGCAGGCACCGCCGAAGCCGAAGTACAGGCCCTGTGCAGCCAGCCATACGGCGTCCTCCGCAGAGCCGGAGTAGCAGTGGACGATGCCCTTGGGCCGGTATTTTTTCAGCAGGGCGTAGACGTCGGCGTGGGCGCTGCGGTCGTGGACGATGATGGGCTTGTCCAGCTCGAGGGCCAGCCGCAGCTCGGCCTCGAAGAGGGCCAGCTGGGCGTCCTTCGGGACGGGCCAGTGATAGTCCAGCCCGCACTCGCCTACGGCCACCACCTTAGGGTCGTCGTAATAGGGCGCAAGGGCCTTCATCTCAGCGGCCCAGTCGCCGCCGAAGACGGAGACCGTCGGGGCAGGCCCCTCCGCGCCGCAGTCCTCGGGGGCCAGCAGGCTCTCGGGGTGGATGCCGATGGCGGCGTACACCCACGGATAGCGGTGGGCCAGCTCCATCACCCGGGGGGCGTCCCCGGAGTGGGTGGCCTGCTCGCAGACGCCCACGACGCCCTTTTCAGGCAGGCTGTCCAGCAGGGCGAAGCGGTCGGCGTCGAAGGCGCGGGCGCTGTAGTGGGCGTGGGTGTCGAAGATGGGGCCGGTCATGGAGCCTCCTTCTTGGCGGGGGCCTTGTTCACCAGCCAGATGCCGACGCAGACGAAGACCAGCGCGGCCAGATACTGCCAGCGGAACAGCGGCTCGCCGTTGAGCACGGCGCTCAGCAGGACGTTGACCACCGGGTTCACGAAGCCGAAGATGGCGATGCGGCTGACGGGGTTGTTCTTCATCAGTAAGGCCCAGAGCAGATAGCCTGCGCCGCAGATGAAGGCCAAATACAGCAGCACCAGCACCCCCAGCGGGGTCACACTGCCCAGACGCCCGCCGAGGGCCGTGCCCAGCACAAAGAGCGCTGCGCCGCCCACGAAGAGGTTCAGGAAGCAGACCGCGAAGCTGTCCGCCTTTTTGGTGACGGACTTGTTCCACGGGCCGGACAGGGTGAAGACGACGGTGGCCAGCAGCATACAGAAGACGCCCCAGCCGCTGCCGCCGCCGTGGTTGCCCAGCGTGCCGATGAGGACGCCTGCAAAGCCGACGGCGCAGCCCAGTGTCTTTGCGGGGGTCATCCGGTCGGCGTTGCCGTAGAGGAAGTGGGCGAAGATGACGCCCAGAAAGCTCTGGGTGCTGTTCAGGATGCCGCCGAAAGCGCCGGTGAGCATCGCTACGGCGATGTAGTAGAAGGCGTACTGGAGGGTGGTCTGCCACAGGCCCAGCACACAGCACTCGGCAAAGACCCGGCCCTTCGGGAGGGTGGGTGCCCGGCTCTGGAGCAGGGTGCTGCCCAGCAGAACGAGAAGGCTGCCCAGCATGAACCGCACACCGGCGAAGCAGAAGATGGAGGCCGTGTTGCTGGGGTCGATGGCAAAGAGGCGGTAGCCCATCTTGATGAAGGGGAACGCGCAGCCCCACAGCACGTTGCAGAAGATGGCCAGCAGCACCGCGAACACCGGCGTGCCGAAGATCTGATCGAGCCGCTGGGTGCGGGTCAGGGACGTGTTCCCCATGGCTCAGTGGATGCGGGCACCCACGGGGGTGTCGTCGCTGTAGAAGGGGATGGAGCAGCCGCCGTCGGCGGTGTCGGCGGCAAAGATCATGCCCTCGCTGACGTACTTGCCCTTCATCATCGGGCGGGGGGCGAGGTTGCAGACGATGCCGAGCTTCTTGCCGATGAGGTCCTCCGGCTTGAACCACTTGGCGATGCCGGACAGGATGCAGCGCTCCCGCTCGCCATCAAAGACGGTCAGGTGGAGCAGCTTCTTGCTCTCCTTCAGGTTCTCGCAGGCGCGGACCTCGGCCACGCGCAGCTCCACCTTGCAGAAGTCGTCGTAGGAGATCTCGGCCTCGTGGGTGAAGTCCACGCTGCTCTCCTCTGCGGGGGCAGCGGCCTTCTTCTCGGCCTCCTCCTTGGCCTTTTTGGCGGCCTCGGCAGCGGCTTTCCGCTTCTCGTCCTCTTCCTTCAGGTGGGCGATCTCCTTTGCCACGTCGATGCGGGGGAACAGGGCCTCGCCCTTGTGGACGGTATAGCTCTCCTGTGCGCCGTAGACGGCCTTGGTCAGGTCGATGTCGGCCGCAGTCAGACCCAGCTGCTCCATCATCTTGGGGGCGGTGGAGGGCAGATAGGCGTTCAGCAGGATGCCGCAGACACGCAGGGCCTCGCACAGGTGGTACAGCACGCTCTCGAGCCGCTCCTTGTTGGCCTCGTCCTTGGCCAGTGCCCAGGGCGCGGTCTCGTCGATGTACTTGTTGGCGCGCTGGATGACGGCGAAGATCTCCATCAGGGCCTGCGGGATGGTCAGACTGTCCATATCAGCCGTGACCTTGCCCAGCAGCTCGCTGGTCATGGTCTCCAGCTCGGCGTCGATGGCCTCAGCGCCGGCGGTCTTGTGGACGGTGCCGCCGAAGTACTTCTCGCACATGGCGACGGTACGGCTCAGCAGGTTGCCGAGGTCGTTGGCGAGGTCGCTGTTGATGCGGTTGATGAGGGCTTCGTTGGTGAACATACCGTCGTTGCCGAAGGGGATCTCGCGGAGCAGGAAGTAGCGGATGGCGTCCACGCCGTAGCGGTCGCAGAGGATGACGGGGTCAACGACGTTGCCGACGGACTTGGACATCTTGCCGCCGTTCATCAGCAGCCAGCCGTGGCCGAAGACGCGCTTGGGCAGCGGCAGATCGAGGGCCATCAGCATGGCGGGCCAGAGGATGGTGTGGAAGCGGAGGATCTCCTTGCCCACCATGTGCAGGTCGGCAGGCCAGAACTTGTCGTAGTCGCTGTACTTCTCGTTGCCGTAGCCCAGCGCGGTGATATAGTTGCTCAGCGCATCGACCCAGACGTACATGGTGTGCTTGGGGTCGAAGGGGACGGGGATGCCCCACTTGACGGAGGTGCGGGAGACGCAGGTATCCTGCAGGCCCTGCTTGATGAAGGCGATCATCTCGTTCTTCCGGCTCTCGGGCTGGATGAACTGGGGGTTCTCCTCGTAGAGCTTGAGCAGACGGTCGGCGTACTTGCTGGTCTTGAAGAAGTAGGCCTCCTCGTGGGCCTCGTAGACCTCGCGGCCGCACTCGGGGCACTTGCCGTCCACCAGCTGGCTGTCGGTCCAGAAGCTCTCGCAGGGCTTGCAGTAGTGGCCGGTGTACTCGCCCTTGTAGATGTCGCCCTGCTCGTAGAGCTTGGTGAAGATCTTCTGGCAGGACTCCATGTGGTAGTCGTCGGTGGTGCGGATGAAGCGATCGTAGCTGATGTCCATCAGCTTCCACAGGTCCTTGACGGTGGCGACGATCTTATCGACGTACTCCTTCGGAGTCACGCCGGCGTCGGCGGCCTTGTCCTGAATCTTCTGGCCGTGCTCGTCGGTGCCGGTCAGGAACATGACGTCGCAGCCCTGCATCCGCTTGAAGCGTGCCAGCGCGTCGCAGGCCACGGTGGTGTAGCTGTGGCCGATGTGCAGCTTGTCGCTGGGGTAATAGATCGGTGTGGTGATGTAGAATGTCTTGTGCTCGCTCATGAAAACGATTCTTCCTTTCTTTTGGCGCTCAGAACGAAAAACGCTCCCGCCCTGCCGACTGTGCCGGACAAGGACGAGAGCGTATAACTTCCGTGGTACCACCTTGTTTCGCCGTGCCCTTGCAGGCGCGGCCTTGCGCCGGAACTCCGGCGAGCGCGGTAACGGGCGCACCCGTCGCGGGCTAACGATTCGCCCGCGCAGCTCGGAGACCATCTTCGGCATCGCGCGGCCTGCCCGGTTCCATCCTTCGGGCTTTCTGTCAGGCGCAGACGAGGCGTACTCTTCTCTTCACAGCCAGTTTCCATTATTATATTTAATATACGCAAAAGAAGTGGGTTCACTTATTTCATACATAGAAAACTCCATCCCATACGGCCGATAATAAAACTCTGGCATCTTCACATCCAGTTTTTCTTCTATATCCGCAATCGCATCACTTTCTTTTGTGCTTGCATTCTCATTGGAGTCATCATTATATGAAATAAACTGGCTGTCATTCCCACTCAATATCCGCACACTGTTCACCAGATACTTCCGGTTCGCCTCACTGGTCATACTCGCAGCAAATATACATGCCAGAGCAACCGCCGCCATCCCCACGACTTTTCCAAGCTGATGCCACCTGACTCCTGTTTTTCTGCTTTTAATCTTAATGATTTTTGAATCTGAAGCTTCATGCTTTGCGTTTTCCTGTTTTTCTCTCTCAAACCGGCGCAGCAGTTCCTGATAAGAATCTTTCACTTCTTCATCTGTGAACACCAGATCTTCGACATCTTTGTCCGCAAAAAGTGCTTCTTCTATCTGCTTTTCTCTCTCTATAAATTCTTCCCTGAGTATCTTCTGAAACATTTCATCA
>OLEF01000454.1_pt1 | contig 9697 bp, 9 predicted proteins | sample 1602171 | NCBI WGS metagenome assembly OLEF01 (sample SAMN02675048, study PRJEB24791) | human gut metagenome, SKBSTL034 | isolation source: stool | host: Homo sapiens | place: USA
CTCGAGGTAGCAGCGGTTCATCTCCACACCATCGCCTGCTGCATTGATGGCCTTGAGGAAGCGGGTAAAACGCTCCCCCATCAGCTTATCGCGGCGGATCTGGCCTTTTTCCAGCTGACGCCACAGCTCTTCGTTGATGGTGCGGTAGGTCTGCACCGTCTCGGCGTCCGGCTCGATGCCATATTCCACCAGCGTTTCAGCCAGAGCCTTGCTTTCGGCAGCGTCGAAATTCAGAAGCGTATTGTCCGCATCGAAGAGGATGCAATAGTATTTTGCCATTTGTCTTTCCCTTCTCTATCATTTTTTCGTGCAGCCCGCCGCTCAAAAGCGGGCACGGCAACGGCTGCGGTTTGAGAACAGCGAGAAGCCAGCCCCGCCCGGCAGAGCTGGCTTCTCGTAATTTTTATCCTTCCAGCGTCATTTCATAAGCTTCCTCGTCAGACTGCTCCGGTAGATTGCCGCCGCAGTCCGGCTCCGGCTTACAGGAGCACTCTTTTGCGATGCACTTCGCCATCTGCTCCTCCGTCACGCCGTTCTCGATATTCTCCCAGTCCATGTCGTAGTAATCCACGTTGCCGTCCGTCACATCTTCTGCACCGGGCAGCCCGGGAACTCGCATTTCTTCACAGACCATCGGCTCGCCTCCTCTCGGCCCAGCCTATGCAGCCGGACGCAGAAGGGTGAAACTTATTCTGCCTTGCTCTCGGTTTCCTTGCTGGCAGAGGCCTCGGACTTGGATTCCGCCTTGGACTCCGAGCTGGACTCGGCTTTGGACTCCGGCTTCGATTCCGACTCTGCCTTGGAACTACCCGACGTGCTGGACGATGCAGACGAGGAGCTGCTGGTGCTGTGGGAGGAGCTGCTGCCGGAACTGCCCGAGCTTGCAGAGGAAGACGAAGCGGATGTACTGCCGGAAGAACCGGCATTAGACGAGGACGAGCTGCTGGCAGGAGCAGACTCGCTGGACACACCGCTGCCGATGGTGATGGTCAGGGTGTTGCTGCTCACCTTGCAGTCGTTATAGGTGACGACTGCGTGGATCTTGTAGGAGGCGTTGACCATCGAGCTGTCCACCACAACGGTGATGGTGGATTTGCCCGCCGCCTGCGTGACCTCCTGCCCATTGGCGTACCAGCGCAGATGTTCGGCCTTGGCATACTTGCCGCTGAGGTTGGCCTTGAAGGTATAGGAGCTGCCCACAGCCCCCTTGCCCTCGCTGGTGATGTGGACGGACGCAGCGCCAAACACCGCCGTGACATCCAGATTCTGCTTGAAATCGGTATCGGTGCGGGTCTTACTGGTGAGACCGTCGCTCCATTTGACGAAGACATAGCCGTCCGCCGGGACAGCCGTCACCGTGATGGACTTGCTGGGGTCGGTGACGGTATAGGTCACAGAGTTGTTGCCGGTATCGCCGCCCACGCTCAGGGTGCCGCCGCCGTTCTTGTCCACATGGTAGTGGGCCTCGAACTTCTTGCCCTCGCTGGAGCTGGTGCTCTCACTGCTGCTCGAGCTTTCGGAGCTGCTGGCGCTTTCGCTCAGGCTCCCGCTGGAGCTTGCAGCCTCCGAACTGGGCGCGGCCACTGCGGAGCTGGGGTTGGAGACATACTCCATCGTGCGGGTGGGGATATTGTTGGTGTCCGGGCGGCGGTCATCGGTCTGACAGGCGTGGGTGCGGATATAATTCAGCACAGCTTTGAGGCCGACGCTCTTGAGGTGGATGTCGCCGCTGGTATAATAGTCCGCGATGCCGTAGCCATCGCTGCCTTTGAGAGCCTCGGCAGAGTTAAGGAAACGGACTCCCAGCTGCTCGCACATATTCAGAAGAGCCATGTTGAAATCGTCGATCTTGGACTGGTCCATGTGGGGATAGTTGGAGTGATCGACCGGGACAGGCGGCACGGTGTTCACGATGATGTCGGTATAGGGGTAGCTCTGCTGGACGGCCTGAACCAGCGCCGTATAGTGGGCGATGAAGTCCGATACTTCCATCCCGGTGTCGTTGGTGCCGAAGGTCATGACCACCCGGCGGGGCTTCATCATGGCCACAGCCTGCGGGATGGTGTAATGGTTCGAATCTTTCTTAAAGGTAACGATGCCCTCGTTGAGCGCCGCCTGCGTACCGATGCCCTCCTTCGCGCAGAACTGCTGCAGCGAGATGAGGCCGTTGTTGTAGAGGCGGACGGTATTGGAGTCGCCCAAGAAGAGGGTGTCGTTCAGGTAATCCGCACCGGCGTCGGCGGTCTCCGTCAGCAGGGCGGCAGAGGCGTTGTCGATCTGGTAATGGCCCGACAGGTCTTCGCCCGGAGCGGGGTCTGCCGCCGGCTCAGAGACCGAGGGTGCGGGGGCGTCGCCGCCTTTTTTCAAGAGCGCGGTCGTGATGCCGAAGGTCAGCAGCACGGCCAGAACACAGAGAATGCAGACCAGAACGGCCCGCTTCTGCATGAGAGTCATATTTTCTTTTTCTGATTGCATTTTTCGACTCATAAATACGATTCCTCTCGTTCAGGAATGGGAAAGCTCGTCCACAGGGCGGAGGATCCATTCCGTCAACTCCTTGCAGTCTGCGGCCATAAAGACCGGTGCAAAGGGCGTGACCTCCTCCCTGCTGCCGTAACCGTACAGCACCGCGGCGGCGTCCAGCCCGCAGTTCCTTGCGCCCTGCATATCGTCACAGCGGTCGCCGACCATCAGCACCCGCTTGCCCTGCATGACCGGCTGGTCGAGGACATGACGGATGACGTCCGTCTTGTTGTCACGGCTCTCGTCCATTGACGCGCCGCCCACGAACGAAAAGTAGGAGGAAAGCCCCTGCTCTTCCAGAATGGGCGTCACGACATGGGTGGGCTTGCAGGTGGCCGTGCAGAGGGTCAGCCCTGCGGCCTTGAGGCGGCCCAGCATCTCCACCACGCCGGGGTAAGCATCTCCCTCATGGCTGCCCTTGACGGCATAACTCGTGCGGTAGCGCTCGGTGGCCTCCTCGATCTTGGCGGGGTCCGAGAAATGCTCGCCAAAGCTCTTGCGGAGGGGCGGGCCGATGTAGCGGTTCAGGTCGCTCCGGGCGACATCCACGCCCATCGCCTTAAAAACTTCTTCCAGTGTATTGAGAATGCCGGGGGCGGAATCAATGAGCGTACCGTCCACGTCAAACAGGATCGCATCGTAGTGCAGCAAGGTCAGGTTCCCCTTTCTCTTAGATAAACACTATATAGTATAGCACAGATTTCGATATTCAGCAATTCCAACAAAACACTTTTCAGACTTTTATACATATTTTTATGCAGGCCCCCGCTGCACGAGCGCTCCCGACGCCGGGCATTCGCTCTGTATTTCCCGGGAACAGTAAGGCCCCTCTGCGCAGTCCGTCCTGCGCAGAAGGGCCTTTTGTCCGTTTTTACTTTCTCATCTCACCTGACATCAGCTCTCGGTGGTGGTGCAGGTGTTGTTCTCCGTCAAGGGATAGTAGAGGTTGTTGGCGATAAATTCCAGCTTTTCCTTCAGCACCAGCTCAAGATTCGCCACGGCGTGGACCATGTTGGTGGCAGAGTCGTTGACCTCCAGCAGCTTGCACAGGTCAAGCTCCTCCATGCTGAGGGCCGTCTTCATCTTCTGGGTCTCGGCACAGAGGATATGGCTCAGCGCCGACTCCTGCAGAGCGATGCTCTCCATCAGGTCGATGACTGCCTGATCGAAGGTAACGCGCGGCAGGGCGGGACAATCGCAGGCAACACAGTGGGTGCAGTTGGTGGTATCAGCCATAAGAAGGACCTTCCTTTCTCTCATAGGGATAGGGCACAGTCCATCCTATGTGCAGCCCCGCCCGGATGTCACTCCGGCTTTGCGGCCTTCTGCACCTTCTCAATGGTATCGCGGTAGCCGCCGGAGCCATACTGGATGCAGCGGTTGATGCGGCTGATGGTGGCTGTGCTGATCTCCACGGCCTTCACGATCTGGTCGTAGGTACTGCCGTTGAGCAGAAGCTTCGCCGCTTCCAGCCGCTGGGCCATATCGGAGATCTCCTTGACCGTGCAGAGGTCCTCAAAGAAGTTATAGCACTCCTCCCGCGTCTCCAAGCTGAGGATCGCATCGAACAATGCATCGGTGGTGGGGTTTTTTCTGGGGTTTTTATCCGCCATAGCTGCCTCCTTTGCGGCACTTCATGGATAGTAATTCAACTTTTTCATGCGATGGCAGCAGCATGGAATCACCTATTTATGCTGTTTTCCTGCTGCACGATTTTTTGCCTTGCTCTTGTGATAGAATAGAGGATCTTTCATACTCTTGTTACGTTAGTACTTTAGCACTTGAAAGCGCAAAAGTCAAGTATTTTGATTTTCTTTGGCAAAGATTATCAGATTTCATCTGTCGTCGTGTTCAGTTTTATTCATCTCACGTTTGAACAAAAATCGTCTAAAATTTCTTATCTTCGCCGCCGCAAAAATGGAAGAGTCTCCTAACTTGCCCAAAATATATTGACAAATTATGAAATCGGGACTAAAGTATACACAATCATTCGGCAAATGCAATGAACAGGACATGACTTTTCGCATTCCCTGCGCCCAGAGAGCCGCCATTCCGGTGCAAGGCGGCAGCACAGTGCGATCAGCCCTCACCTGCGAGCAGCCTGCGTGAACCCCTTTTTGGGCAGTAGCGCGTGGCCGTTCAGCCCACGTTACAGGGCAGCGTATCGGCGGCCAAACGCCTGTACGCGCAAGCGGCTGCTCCTGAAAGCAGCAAACGAAGTGGTACCGCGGAGAACGACCGGTGTGCATACGCCGTTTGGCCTTCGTCTTCGAGGAAGATAGGATGCATCCTTGTGTTCTATCCTTCCAGTGAGGACGGAGGCTTTTTTCACCCTCCGGGCCGTTTCGCCTGCTCTGCTTTTGGGCACAGCCGCCCTGCCTGACACGTTGCCGGTTGCCGGTGTGAAAGAAAGGAAAGAGGTATAGAGAAATGAATACGCTGGTCATCGTTTTGATCGCAGCCGTGTGTCTGTTCGGCGCTTATACGCTGTACGGCCGCTGGCTGGCCAACAAATGGGGCATCGACCCCAAAGCCAAGACTCCCGCAGTCGTCCACGAGGATGGCCGTGACTATGTCCCCACCAACGGCTGGACCGTCTTTGCACATCAGTTCAGCTCCATCGCCGGTGCTGGCCCTGTCACCGGTGCCATTCAGGCCGCAGCCTTTGGCTGGCTGCCCGTCCTGCTGTGGGTGCTCATCGGCGGCATCTTCTTCGGTGCTGTCACCGACTTTGGCGCTCTGTACGCTTCCGTCAAGAACGACGGCAAGAGCATGGGTATGCTGATCGAAAAGTACATCGGTAAGACCGGCCGTAAGCTGTTCCTGCTGTTCTGCTGGCTGTTCTGCGGCATCGTCATCGCTGCCTTCGCAGACATGGTCGCCGGCACTTTCAACGCCTTCGGCGCAGACGGTGCTCTGGTCGAGGCTGCTCAGACCAACGGTGCTGCCGGTATGGTCTCTATCATGTTCATGGTCTTTGCAGTCGTCTTTGGTCTCATCCAGAAGAAGTTCAACTTCTCCGGCTGGAAGGAGAGCGTCATCAGCATTGTCTTCATCGTGCTTTCCTTCGTCATCGGTGCAAACCTGCCGATCATTCTGGGCAAGGCTGCATGGAGCTACATCACCTTTGTGTACATCTTCTTTGCCGCTGTCCTGCCCATGTGGCTGCTGAAGCAGCCCCGTGACCACATGACCACCTTTATGTTCGTGGCCATGATCGCCGGTGCCGTTGTGGGCCTGCTGGTGGCTCATCCCACCATGAACCTGCCCGTCTTCACTGGTTTCACCAACGAGAAGCTGGGTACCATGTTCCCCATCCTGTTCGTCACCGTGGCCTGCGGTGCTGTCTCCGGCTTCCACAGCCTCGTCTCTTCCGGCACTTCCTCCAAGACCGTCGAAAACGAAAAGGATATGCTGAAGGTCGGCTACGGCGCAATGATCCTGGAGAGCCTGCTGGCTGTTCTGGCTCTGTGCGTCGCCGGTGCTGCAGCTGCTGCTGACGGCACTCCCGCTGCCGGTACTCCGTTCCAGATCTTCAGCCGTGGCGTTGCCGGTTTCTTTGAGATGTTCGGCGTCCCCGCTTATGCTGCTACCGTCTTTATGACCATGTGCGTTTCCGCACTGGCCCTGACCAGCCTTGACGCCGTGGCCCGCATCGGCCGCATGAGCTTTCAGGAGCTGTTCAGCGTCGATGATATGGAGCACGCTGAGGGCTGGCGCAAGCTGCTGTGCAACGTCTACTTCTCTACCTTCATCACTCTGGTGTTCGGCTTCATCCTGACCAAGATCGGCTACGCCAACATCTGGCCCCTGTTTGGTTCTGCAAACCAGCTGCTGAGCGCTCTGGTCCTCGCCACCCTGTGCGTCTTCCTGAAGGTCACCGGCCGCAGCAACAAGATGCTCTTCCCCCCGCTGGTCATTATGCTCTGCGTCACCTTCACCGCTCTGGTGCAGCGCCTCATCGCTATGGTCAAGGCCATCAGCAATGCTGCTTCTGTCACCATCCCTGCCGGTGAGACCACTTGGGGCGCTGTGTTCATCGCCAACGGCCTGCAGCTCATCCTTGCTGTTCTGCTGATCGTTCTGGGCCTGAACATCGTGTTCCACTCCGCCTCCGCCTACAAGAAGGCGGAGCACAACAGCGAGGTCAACGTCTGATTTTACTGACCGCTGTTGACTGAATAAGCGCAAACCGCCGCTGACGGCTTCAGAACCGTCAGCGGCGTTTCATTATGTTCTTTTCCGGTTACAGCATCTTCACCATGATGATCTCATCCCGGTAGGTGCCATCCTTCAGCTTAAAGGCCCGGGGCTGGATGCCATAGCGCTCAAATTCTTTCAGATATGTGCTCGCTCCCATTCCTGCAGAACAGACAATTGCAGCTCGGTATGGAACCAGTGCTCTCCCTCTTCCATCACGGTCAGTGTTGCGCTGCTCTTATCGCAAAACGCTTCGATGACTGGGCGGCTGGTCAAATTGTCCTTACCGCCATAGAGCACCTGTGTCGGCACCTTCCAGCAGATGGGATGCTCCTTCACCCAGCAAAGATAGGGCCATGAAAGCGTCTCGCCGAAGGTGGTCGGAATCTCTCCTTTCGCTTCCAGCTGTGCCCCTGTGACATCCGCCCACTGCATCATATGGGTGATGAGGTCTTCCATGTCCACCACAGGTGAGACAAGCAGAGCTTTTTCCAGCGGCATTCTCTGCAATGCCTGCATAGACAGCCATGCACCGATGCTGGTAGCGCGAAGCGAGACCTCCGGCCAGCGTGCGGCGGCATATCGGTAAACGGCCTGAAGCTCTGGCGCGGCGACCCATGGCAGGAGCTTTTCCGTTCTCCCCTTCCGCTGGCCGTGCTCGGGCAGGTCGATAGCCAGCACCTGATACCCTGCCGGGCAGGCACGCTCTGCAAAATCCAGCGCTTCCTCTTTACAGCCCATCTTTCCATGGACATACAGATAAAGCCTTTCGGACGGCTCACCGACGAGAAGTGCCGGGATGCCCGCAATTTCAAATTCGAGTTTCTTCATAGGAGTGCTCCTTTGTCAGGCCGCGCTCTCCTTCTGGAAAGACGCGGATTCATTCAAATTCATTTCGGTCGTCCTCCTTTCTTTCATAGTTTTTTTATCCATCCGAATGCAAACAAAAAGAGCCGCAACGCCCTGTTACAGGCACTGCGGCTCTCGTTTACTTCAGCAGTAGAAGCTGGCTTACTTCACCATGCTTGCGACTTCAGCAGCGAAGTCGTCAGCACGCTTCTCCAGGCCTTCGCCCTTCTGGAAGCGGGTGAACTTGACGATCTTGATGTCGCCGCCCAGATCCTTAGCGACCTTAGCGGTGTACTGAGCAACGGTCAGGTCGCCGTCCTTGACGAACTCCTGATCGACCAGGCAGTTCTCCTTGAAGTACTTCTTGATCTTGCCCTCGATCATCTTCTGCTTCACAGCCTCGGGCTTGTTAGCGGTCTTGGGATCGCCAGCCATCTGAGCCAGCATGATCTCCTTCTCCTTGGCCACGACCTCAGCAGGGACAGAAGCCTCATCGACATAGCCGGGGTTAGCAGCTGCGACCTGCATGGCGATGTCCTTGCCCAGAAGCTCGATGGCCTCGGCGAACACTTCCTCGCGGCGGTCTACATTTTCCATGTTCAGCAGGTTGACGGGGTCGAACAGGATCTGCAGGTTCGGGCTGCCGATCTCGTCCAGCACGGTGCGGGCGCGTCTGGCATCGTACACGATGTGCTTGACCACCGGCTCAATGGCAATGGTCACGCCGTACTGCTCGGCACAGCGCACCACCGGCTTGAAGTTCCGGATAAAAGTAGCAAGGGCTTCGTCGCTGCGGCACTCCGGACAGAATTTGTACTCCGCGTTGGGCGCACCGGTCTCGGTGCCCACCATGCCGCAGCCCAGCAGGCTGGCGAATCGGATATGCGCGTAGTACTTTTCCTGAATGGCGTGCAGGGCATCCGCATCCGGGTGGGCCAGATTGAGATAGTTGCCCAGCACGGCAATGTCGATGCCGTTTTTCTCAAACAGATGCCGCAGGTACAGCGCATAGCCGGGGGTCAGGGCGCTGGGGGTGCAGGGCAGCTCCTTGAAGGATTTGCTCAGGGCCACATGGGCGCAGGTAAAGCCTTTCCGGCGCACCAGCGGCAGCACCTGTTCAACGGGCAGCTTTTCCGCGTCATGCAGACGCAGGCCGAATTGGATCATGGAAAACCTCCTCCTTTCCCGCACAACACGCGGGGAGTGCATTGACCTTATTATACACGAAAGCTGCGTTCCATGGAACAGCCTGAAACAAAAAAGAGCATCACTTTGCACCCTCAACGGATGCAAATGATGCTCTTTTTGCAGATCTGGTCCCAACAGATGCGGCTCTTTCTCAGCGCCGGTACTTTGCAGCGGCCTGCAGGCGCTGCATCGCACGGTCGAGCGCGATCTTGCTCTGATAATATTCATGCATGCTCTGCTGATGCTGCAAACGCTCCTCGGCACGGATGCGGGCAGCCTCGGCACGGTTCTTGTCGATATCCTCCGGACGCTCGGCGCTGTCCACCAGCACCATCACGTAGGCAGGCGTCACCTCGGCAATGCCGTCGCCTACCAGGATGTCCTGGCTTTCACCGTTCACCTCAAAGTGCAGGATGCCCATGTGGATGGCCACCAGCACCGGGCTGTGTCCGGCCTGTATGCCGTACACGCCATCGCTGATGGGCAGCACAAGGTCTTCGCAATCGCCCTGATAGTACTCACCGCTGGACGCAGTGATGTTCAGCATGAACTTGTTCATCAGATGGCACCGCCCTTTTCCTCAGCCAGCTTTTCCGCTGCCTTCTGGCGGGCATCTTCCAGCGTACCAACGTTGAAGAAAGCCCACTCCGGCAGATCGTCGGCCTCGCCGTCCACAATGGCGGCAAAGCCGCGCACGGTATCCTGCAGCGGCACATACTTACCCTTCAGGCCGGTAAAGTTCTCGGCCACAGCAAAGGGCTGGGAGAGGAACTTCTGCAGCTTGCGGGCGCGGGCAACGGTGAGCTTGTCGTTCTCGTCCAGCTCATCCATGCCCAGAATGGCAATGATGTCCTGCAGCTCCTGATAGCGCTGCAGGATGGACTGCACCTTGCGGGCCACGCGGTAGTGCTCCTCGCCCACGATGTCTGCTTCCAGA
>OLEF01000459.1_pt1 | contig 9626 bp, 11 predicted proteins | sample 1602171 | NCBI WGS metagenome assembly OLEF01 (sample SAMN02675048, study PRJEB24791) | human gut metagenome, SKBSTL034 | isolation source: stool | host: Homo sapiens | place: USA
GATATTGCCTATATCGAAGCCTTTGGGAAAAAACTTGTGATCCATACCATCAGCCGTCTGTCCGGTATCAAAGAAGATACTATTTCTGGGTACACTTTGTCTGGACTATTGGCATTGCTTGATGATCCGGCATTTGTTCAGTGCCATAAGAGTTATGCCGTGAACAAATCCCATATCGAGAAAATTGACAAATCTGGGCGGAAGATTTGTCTGAAAGGATTTACAGATACAATCCCCGTCGGAAATAAATATCAGGCCGAATTGTGGGGGTAAGCATGGACTTTCTAATGAATCTGATACAGTTGGGATTGGATGCGGGAATACTGGCTCTCTGCTGTGAAGTCGTTTTCCGGCAAAAAGCAGAAATAAAGGCAAAGGATTTTTTCGTTTTTCCTATTCTTCTTGTACTTTGTGTTGTGCCGAGAGTGGATTTCTCTATTGGCGCAAATATGACGGCATCTTTCCGCAGTGAAGGTTTTGAAATACTACCAGCAGACAATATTGTTGGATTGCTGTTTTTGATTTTTGCAGTATTGTTGTTGAGCAGTATTTTCTTCGGCTCCAAATCCAGCGGCACGGTTTTCTGCGGCACAATGGCGGCTTTCTCCGTTTTTCTGTTCGTCAAATGTCTGTGCGCGGTTCTTTTTACTGCCTGCGGAGCTACGGATATTTTACTCCTGTTGGGTAGCCGTGTAGCGGCATTGTGCCTTATAGTTGTACTGGAGTTCACGCCGCTTTTCGGCTTAATCCATCAGCTCGTCCAAAGAAGCGATTTTACAATTTTGATCGTATCCACCAATATCGCTGTGCTTCTCATGACAGTGCTTTCGATTCTCTCTTTTGATGTGGATAGGCTTCTTGCCAATCTATGGATAATTAATATACTGATCCTTGCGGTACTGCTGCTGGACAGTATATTGCTGTTCCTACATCAGCGTCGAATTCAGGAGCAAAAGCGAATCCACATGATTGAGCAGTATGTGCCCATTGTAGAAGAATTGATCTCACAGGTTAGGGCAAGGCAGCATGAATTTAATAACCGGATGATGGCGATTGAAGCCGCCGTTACCTCTGCTGATACTATAGAAGAAGCCCGGAAAGAAGTGACGGCTCTCACGGGAAGCATTGGAATCAGTCTTAATGACCGGGAACTGCTCTCATGCGACAGCAAAATGATTGCCGGGATGCTGTTTGGGAAAATAAAGCAGGCAGAAGCGGCAAATCGTCACATAGAATTATCTTTACATGGTCTTTTCAAGAAAACTGTCACCCCGGAAACAGAATGGATCGAGGTCATTGGGATTTTATTGGATAATGCAATCGAGGCTTCACCGAAAGGAAGTACAATTTTTTTATCCAGCAAGAAACAGGGGGATTTTCTGGAGTTGACAGTTTCCAATCCGGCTCCGCCACTGTCAAATACTGAATTTATGGCCTTGTTTGGAAAAGGCGTAACAACAAAGACGAATCGTGACGGCCACGGCTTTGGTCTGTATAACATCCTACGCATGACGGAACGGTATCATGGAAAAATCCTGACCCGTAACGAATCCATTTTGAATGAAAATTATGTTGTCTTTGGCGTACTCATGCCATAAAAAAAGGGTATGAACGAGGGTTTTAAGGGAACGAAATTTATCTTGTTCCCTTAAACCCCTCTCTTGTTTCCAACCTATTGAAGCGCTTGAAAGCCTTCGATATACTGGAAAAAACAAAGAAAGGGATGAATGAAATATGATAGGCCTTGTGAGAAATGAGTGGAAAAAAGTTTTTCTGCCGGTGCTATTGACAACGGTTCTTCTGGCAATCGCCATGGGTGTGTTGTCCTGCACAATTTACCAAAACTATGTACTGCACTACGATTTAGAGGCATGGGAAGTTGGAACAGAACTGTTTTCTCTGCTTTATCCGCTGTTTGTTGTGGTGCCGCTATGCTGGAATTTGTATTACGAGCGCAAAAACAACTTCCTGCTCTATGTCATGCCGCGAGTGAAAATTAAGAAGTACCTGACTGCCAAATGGATTGCATATGCGCTGGGAACCCTTTGTATTATTGTGATTCCTTATATACTATCGGCGGTGTTTGCCCTCTATGTGAAACCGCCAGTGGTTCCTTTTGTTGAAAATCCGTTTAGTCATATATTTGAAAACGCATTTATAAAGACCCCGCTGTTATATGCAGTTGCCCTGTCCCTTTGGAGAGGCATAGTCAGCCTTTTTGTAATGACCTTCGGATTTGTCCTCGCTTTATACTGCAAGAACATTTTTGTAATCCTTACCGGGCCGTTTATGTATTCCATTTTAGAAAATTTTGTCCTGGCTATTCTCTGCCTGGAGAGACTGCGGCTGGTCGTAGCTTTTGATCCCACAACAGTCAATCCAGAGGTCGTGTCAATCTTCTCTTTCTTCTTTGGCCCAATCGTTTTAAGCATTGTGATTGGCCTGACAGCGTTTCTCCTTTCTAAGAAAAATGCTATCGTAACCATTTAGGAGTCCGTTATGATTGCGCTTATCAGAAAGAATCTCCGTTTGTGGGGATATGGAAAGTCGCTTGCCCTATTTACCGGATGTATACTTTTTTCCATCAGCGGGAGGTTAAACGGAGGTATTGCATACGAGCGACACATCTTGTCGGCGGTATCAGACCATTACTATCTGACCTATTTTGTGCTGCCGATTGTACTGTTAAGCTGCTTTTCCTTTATTGATGACGATGGAGAGCCAGTAATCTTACGGTTTCAAAGTTACCATTCTTATTTTCTGAAAAAATGGATTGGGGTCGGTTTGATTGCAGTCATTCTGACGGCTGTTCAAACTGGGGCAATTCTTCTGTCTGGTATAGGATTACCTTTAGGCAACGAATGGAACCTTGCTGCGGGTGCAACGGAAGCCGAGTTATTTTCCACTCTGGAACAGCTTTTTGCCAGTCCCTTGCAGGCATTTGTCTGTTTTACCCTCTATCAGCTTATTGGAAGTTGGCTGATATTTGGAATCTGTATGTGGATTGGACATTTCACTGGGAGAAAGTGGACGATCCGAATTGTAATCGTTCTTTATGTCCTCTCGGCTGTGTGGATCAAGCTTCCGGCAATTCAAAATATTCCGCTGACGAGTTTTAATCATTTGCTGATTTTACACCACAATTTTGGAGAGCCGGCTCGTCCATGGAGTACAGGATTCACGCTGCTGCTATTCATGCTGACAATTATGTTTTCTGTACGGTTCGCATGGCGGGGGCATTTGCCCCAACTTCGCCTGAAATGTCACGGTATTGCCGCGTACTATTCCTATGAGCTGATGACGAAACGCAATATTCTGATTCTTCTGGCCGTTGTGGTTGGAATTACGCTTTATAAAGGGCTGGGATATGGCGCCGCAGAATCCGACGCAGAATGGATATATTCGCTGTTTGCGGGACACGGAACAGGATATTTTCAGGTGTTCCCATTTCTGGAAATGCTTATTACCAGCGGTGTACCGCTATACCTGCTGGCAGCTTTTGTGGAACATACGGTAAACGGACAATCTATTTTTATTTCTGTGCGTGCAAAAAGCCGTAGACATTTAGTGAAGGGGATCTTATCAGTCAGTACAAAATTTCTCATAATATATGCATTCTTTTGGCTTATGGCTGGCCTTATAGGGGCATCCCTATTCAGCACTGGATTAACAATCGTTTCTTTCAGGCTTATGCTCTATGCGGTTTTAATGAAGTGCCTTGATATATTGGTGCAATATCTGATTGTGCTCGGCATCTACATTGCCACAAGACAAGTTACAATCGGTTTCCTTGTGTTAGTGGCGGGAAATCTGCTCTGTATCCTTCCGGGGAATTGGGTAGCTTATTCGCCCTTTGGCCTTTCCAGCCTGACAAGAATTTCTGTTGTGGAACCGGGAATTGGAATTTCCGCTGTGTCCGCCTTTGGTATAGAGGCCGCTATTTTAACGCTGATGATTGCAGGAATCCTTATGTGGGGCTACAAGAAAATATTGAATTAGGAGGACAGAATATGAGTTCATATATTGAAGTAAGAAATGTATCAAAAAGTTTTAGCGGCAGGGCAATTCTTCAGAATATTTCCCTGCCTGTAGAACAGGGAACAACTGTTGGTTTGGTTGGCGCTAACGGCAGCGGAAAGTCGGTGCTGTTCAAGATTATATGCGGCTTTGAGAAGCCAGATCAGGGCAGCGTATATGTGCGTGGCAGGCAGATTGGCAAAAATGGTCGTGACTTCCCCGCAGACATGGGTGTATTTATCAATTCCCCTGGCTTTATCGGTATTTACAGTGGCTTTCAAAACCTGAAATTTCTTGCGGACATTCAAGGGAAAATTGGAGAGAAAGAAATTCGGCAGACCATGACCAAAGTGGGGCTTGACCCCGATAACAAAGCGAAAGTAGACAATTATTCTCTTGGCATGAAGCAGAAATTGGGGCTTGCACAGGCGATTATGGAGGGGCAGGATATTCTGATTTTGGATGAGCCTTTTAACGCATTGGACTACAAAACCTATGAGGATGTAAAGGCCATCATCCGTATGCTGAAAGCGGAAGGCAAGACCATTTTTCTGACTTCACACCATTATAAGGATATTGAGCAGTTATGCGATCAGGTGTATTCGCTTGAAGATTGTCAGCTTCTGCCGATTACAGAAGAAATCGCGGCGCGGTATCGAGAAATGGATTAGCCTGCAAAAGTATATTGAACATACCGGTTGCCGCCCTGGGCAGCGTGAAGTCCAAGCTGCTGAAAAGCTTGTCGTAAAACATGGCGGCGCTTTGGGATGTAAACAGCGTCACATCCTGAATGATTTCCTGTCGGTAGATAGCGGCCAGCCCCTTTCTGGTTGGTTTTCTCTCAAGTCAATTTTACCAAAAAGGGGCTCCGCTTTCTATATCAATGGAATGATTTTCGGTTGAAGCCATGTCTGGGAACCATTGCAATTACTACTCTTTTGGAGTTTTACTCATGGTTGCGTCTCTTGAAAGTAGAGGTAATCGTATGAAAAAGGCATTCTTTTTGGGGTCTCTGCTTGTAATAGGGATTTTTTCTGCATTAGCTGTGAGAGCGCCATGAACGGCCAACAGATAGCCCAACTCATAACGGCGCAGAAGCGGAAAGTGAAGATAGCGGAACCATTGATGGCATTGAGTGGGAACTAAAAAGCGGAGTATTAACGATAAGAGGCGAAGGCGCTTTAAGGGAAACACCTTGGAGTGAAAACGTTGATTGCATCCAAAAAGTCATTATAGCCGCCGTTGGAGATTCTAATAGTCTCTTTACTCGATACCACAAGCTGCCGGGTATCCTATGCTTTGTGACTTCTGTGTGCAGATGCCCGAGATCATGGCATTCTATCACATGGTCGGCAACTTTAATGTCCTGTTGTGTTTTGCAGTTCCTGATGTGAAAACGCTGGACGCTCTTGTTAGCAGGGTCAGGACCTTCGGAGATTCAAGGACCTCAATCGAATTGCAGACCGTGTTTGAAAAAGTCGATCCGACCAATCGCACAGTAGTGAGTCTATATTCACTCTATTACAACTCAGCAGGGGCGCCGCGCACGGCGTCCCCTGCCTTTGCGCTGTCGGCCTTACCTTGACAATCTTCCGCGCCCGCTTTATACTGATAACAGGCGAAAGCCAAATCTCGCGGCTTTCCGGTGAGGTTCACACCGTAAGTGTGACCTCAGGCATTCATGGACCCCGTAGGGCATTATGACCACCCTGTACGCAGGAAGTTCCATGAAGGTCGACAGTTTTTGGCGCTGTACCGGCAGCGCGGGTGTGTACCCTTCCGTTGAAAGCGGAAAGGACACAAAATGAACGACTATGTCGTTATTATCTATAACGGTGAGCAAGTATCAGTGCCAAAGGAGGTCGCGGACTTCCTTGAGCAGGATTGGAAACGGCAGCAGGCGCAGGACAAACAGGACGCAAGGCACCTGAGTAAAAGTGAGTTTGAAACGGTGCTGTCCGGTTCGAATTGCGTCAAGCGTCCCGTGGAGGATGCAGTGCTCAGGAACCTCCGGCTTGAAAATCTGCGGGGAGCCATTGCGGAACTGGATGTGCAAGGTCAAAACCTGCTCTCCCTCCGATACAGCGATGCGCTGACGATGGATGAGATCGGTCAGATCTACGGCATCTCCAGAATGGCGGTATCAAAGCGACTGAAAAAGCTGCACGAAAAGCTGGGAAGCTCTGTCTCATGACAGGGCTTCCCAGCTTTTTTGAAAAATTTTCTGATCTCTGGTTTACAAACGCGCTCTGAGTGTCCTTATAGGTGAGAGGAAAATCTGCTCCGCTATCGGAGCGTGGCTGAGTTGGCCGCAGCCTTACCGCCTCACCCGAACACAAAGGAGCGTGTATAACTATGAATCCATTTGAACAAAGCACACAGCAGCTTCTGCGCTTCCTAACCTCCAACGCTGAACAGGAGGTCATCGACTACATTCGGCAGGAGATGCAGCATGACGCACCGGACAGCGTCCCAACCGAAGCTGAACTGCTCACCTTCTTCCAATCGCCGGACGAAGCGACTACGCTGAATGCCTACCAACAGATGCTGGCGACCGATAAGCTGCTGGAATACGCGGAGATCAGTCTGCGCACCGTCTGTGACCTGATCCGCTACCAGCAGCTCAAGGAATTGGGCATCGTCCATTCCGCAAAGGAGTTCATTCAATTCTTCCATCCCGACGAACAGGAGGATACCCCATGAACCATTTCAGTAACAAAAACTATTTCACTATGCCGAACGAGATCTTCTCGCTCGGGCTGGACGCAAGTGAGATCGCGGTGTATGCCTATCTCCGATGTCTTGAAAGCCGCAGCACCTATCAATGCTGGCCGAGCTATACCACGATCGGCAATGCTGTTGGCCGCGCAAAGAACACGGTCATGCGGTACGTCGATGCGCTCGCGGAGAAAGGTCTCATCTCTACCGAGCCGACCTCCGTTCTGACGAGGTCAGGCATCAAGAAGAACGGCAATCTGCGCTATACTCTCAGACCAATTCGTGAAGCCGTGGAGCTTTTCCATAATCGTCAGATGGCAGCAGTCGAGCGCGCAGCAGAACGGCAGCGAGTTCAGCGCAAGCTGTCCGCGATGGATCTGCTACCCGGCGCATGAGGAAAGGAAGCGAATGATGAAACATTCCACCTACACAAGCTATGACGAGCTGCCGCTGATGCTCTCCGTCGCGGAGGTCGCTGCGGTGCTCGGGATCTCCCGTGCCGGTGCCTATGAGCTGGTGCATGGCAACGAATTCCCCGCGCTCAAAATCGGCAGCCGGATCGTTGTTCCAAGGGATAAGTTTCTCGCATGGATCGACGCGAATAGCGGTTCAAAAAACGCACCGCTGTAACTAAAGAACAGGCGCTCAATTTTCTGTACGCCAACGAAGCGGCTGAGCAAAACCGTGAAGCCCATCAATGCGGCAAGAGAAACAGCAATGGGATCACGCAGCCCAGCGGGGCCGCGACGCCGATGAACTGCGTCAACCCGCCCTTGGCGGGCAGCCGCAGTTCATCGGCTGTTATTCTGCTCCCACGGTTTTCACCGCCTCAAATTTGAAGGCATTTTCACAGATTTTGTGCTTTCGGATGTGCTGCACAGATCAGTTCCCCGCGCCGTTCGCCCTGTGTGCCGCTGTGTGCGCGGTTAGGGGCTGGGGTGGAGTGTGTACCCGCCAAAGCCCTTTGAAGCGAACGTTGCGGCGTTTGTGGACGATGTGTGAAAGGGCCCGGCGAATCCTGCTACGACGATGGGAAACCGAGCCTTTGGGGATGCGTGTTTCCCTCCCGACCATGTCCCGTTTCGGAGGTTTTCGCCCCCTATTTACCCGTTCGATTAAAGCACAAGATAAAAGGCCGCAGTCGCAAGCGCCCGCAGCCCGCCCACAAAGCCCCGCAGTGCGGGGCTTTCCGAGGTTTTGAAACCGCAGTCTAAGGTGCACCTTGCGAGGCGTTTTCGCAGTCTTGGGTGAACGTGAGGAGCATCAGACCCCAGCAACAGCGGACTTTTCAAGGTGGACGTTCCGCAGGCGGTTGAGAAATTTGCTGTTTTCAACCGCTCGAAAAAGTGATTTCCAAGTGAGAGCAATTTTCGGCGCAGATCGCGCATATTTTGAGCCGCTGTAGTCAATAAAAAGGACTTTTCATCCGTTCAAAAATCGCACCGCTGTAACTAAAGACACGCCCCGGCAGCGCAGAAATTGCGCCGCAATAGTCAAAGATAAGGCGGCGCGGCTCCGAGGTGCAAATGATAACTTTCTGATAACAGTTCGACTTTCGGGTAGCTTTGTTCCCTTGGTTACGGTATTGTTCGTTGCGAAAGGGGCTGATACCATGCCGAAAAGACGAGCGAACGGGGAAGGGAACATCCGCAAACGAAAGGACGGTCGATGGGAGGGCCGGTACACAGTCGGTCACGATCCGGAAACTGGCAAGGCCATCATCAAAAATGTCCTCGGCAAAACGCAGGCCGAAGTCAAGGAGAAACTCAAGAAAGCCATCGAGGAAAACGTCGGCATCGACTACGGACGGGCCAAGACCTACACGGTAGGTAGCTGGCTGGAGGTGTGGATGGAGAACTACGCCAAGGTGAAACTCAGACCGTCCACGTTCAAGACCAGCCAAGGTTTTCTGAAAAACCACATCAAGCCGCAGATCGGCAGCGTTCCACTGGCAGAATTGACTTCTCTGGACTTACAGCGGTTCTACAAGCACCTGCTGGACGGCGGCCGGGTAGACCGCGTCGAGGCCAAGAAAAAGCCGAAAGGTCTGGCTCCCAAAACGGTACGGAACATCCACCAGATGATCGGCTCGGCGTACAATCTCGCCATGGAGCAGAAGTTGGTAACCCGCAACCCGACGCAGGGCTGCGCCTTGCCGAAAGTCGAACACAAGGAGATGAAAACGCTGACCGCCGACCAACTCAGCGCCTTCTTCCAGGAGGCCAGAGACAGCGGCGTGTACGAGCTCTACTACCTCGACCTTGCCACGGGATTGCGGCGGGGCGAACTGCTGGGACTGAAATGGGCAGACGTCGACCTCGACCGTGGTGTGCTGAAAATCCAACGGGCAATTTCACGGCAGAATGGCAAAGTGGTCGAGGCACCGCTGAAAACGAAAAACGCCTACCGCACACTGCCCCTGTCGGCGGATGCGATAGACGTTCTGATGCAACAAAGAAGAAAAACGGGCAACAGCGAATGGGTATTCCCATCGCCCACCGGAGGCCCCATGTCGCCGGACAGCGTGCTGCACATGCTGCACCGCGTTCTAAAGCGGGCAGGGTTGCCGAAGGTGCGGTTCCATGACCTGCGCCACACCTTCGCAACGCTGGCACTGCAAAACGGTGTGGACATCAAAACCGTATCTGGCATGCTGGGGCATTTTTCGGCAGGGTTTACGTTGGACACCTACGCGCATGTAACGACCTCAGCCAAGCGTGAAGCGGCAAAAACAATGGGCAACATTCTCTCTGGCGCGGTATAGTGCTTTCCGCTATCCGCTCCCGTTGGGGTCAGCGTTTGGGTCAGAAAAAATGGGAAGTAAGATATTAGGCACAAAAGTGTGGAAAAAGTCCTGATTTCGCAAGAAATCAGGACTTTCTGGTTGCGGA
>OLEF01000463.1_pt1 | contig 9556 bp, 8 predicted proteins | sample 1602171 | NCBI WGS metagenome assembly OLEF01 (sample SAMN02675048, study PRJEB24791) | human gut metagenome, SKBSTL034 | isolation source: stool | host: Homo sapiens | place: USA
TCATGCACGATATGTTCAACATGGACGGTGCCAGCAAGTTTCACTTTGACTGGAAAGACCTCGTGAAAAGCGGCCTTTCGGTGAAGGATGCCATTGCACCCACCGCCTTTGCCTTCAAGAACAGCCGCACCTTCCAGATGGGCGGCATCTTTTGCGCCGCCAGCTTTCTGAGCATCACGGCATCCGACATCAGCGACCAGCTTTTGAAGGACTTTCTGGACATGGATTCCAGCCGGATCGTCACCATGCACATCCAGTCCGTTGACCAGAACCGTGCCATCAAGACGGTGAAGCGCACCATCACGGAACTGGATCGCAGCAAGATTGAGGAACAGAAGAAGGCAATCCGTGCCGGATATGATATTGACATCATTCCGTCGGATTTGGCAACCTACGGCAGAGATGCCAAAGCCCTGCTGAAAGAATTGCAGAGCCAGAACGAGCGGATGTTCCTTGTCACATTTCTGGTGCTGAACACCGGGCGCACGGAGCAGGAGCTGGAAAACAATGTTTTTCAGGCATCCAGCATTGCACAGAAGCACAACTGCAACCTGTGCCGCCTTGACTTTCAGCAGGAGCAGGGGCTGATGAGCAGCCTGCCGCTGGCTGACTGCCAGATCGAAATTCAGCGGGGACTGACCACCAGCAGTACTGCTATCTTCATCCCCTTTACCACGCAGGAATTGTACCAGAGCGGAAAAGAATCGCTGTACTACGGCTTGAATGCCCTGTCCAACAACCTTATCATGGTGGACCGGAAGAAGCTGAAAAACCCCAACGGCCTGATCCTCGGCACTCCCGGTTCTGGCAAAAGTTTCTCGGCAAAGCGTGAGATCACCAACGCTTTTCTGGTGACGGATGATGATATTATCATCTGCGACCCGGAAGCAGAATACGCTCCGCTGGTGGAGCGTCTGCATGGGCAGGTTATCCACATCGGTCCCGCCAGCACCCAGTATATCAACCCCATGGACATCAACAGCAATTACAGTGAGGAGGACAATCCGCTGGCTCTGAAAGCGGACTTTATTCTTTCGCTGTGTGAGCTGGTGGTGGGCGGCAAAGAGGGCTTGCAACCGGTAGAAAAGACGGTTATTGACCGCTGTGTTCATGTGGTCTACCGCAAGTATTTCGAGAATCCCACCCCGGAAAATATGCCCCTGCTGGAAGATCTGTACAACGCCCTGCTGACGCAGGACGAACCGGAAGCGCGCCATGTGGCGGCGGCGTTGGAGATTTACGTTAAGGGTTCTTTGAACATCTTCAACCACCACACCAACGTGGACATCCACAACCGCATCGTCTGCTTCGACATCAAGCAGCTGGGCAAGCAGCTCAAAAAGCTGGGTATGCTCATCGTGCAGGATGCCGTGTGGGGGCGCGTGACCGCCAACCGCAGTGCCGGAAAATCCACCCGGTACTATGCAGACGAGTTCCACCTTTTGCTGAAAGAGGAGCAGACTGCGGCATACAGCGTTGAAATTTGGAAGCGTTTTCGTAAGTGGGGCGGCATCCCGACAGCCCTAACGCAGAACGTCAAAGATCTGTTGGCAAGCCCTGAAGTATCGAACATTTTTGAGAACTCGGACTTTGTGTATATGCTCAATCAGGCCAACGGAGACCGACAGATTCTCGCAAAGCAGCTCAATATCAGCCCGCATCAGCTTTCCTACGTTACCCACTCCGGCGAAGGTGAAGGGCTGCTGTTTTTCGGTAACGTGATCCTGCCCTTTGTTGACCACTTCCCGAAAGACCTTGAACTCTACCGCATCCTCACGACCAAGCTCAACGAGATCTCGGAGGGCGCACAGAAATGAGTGAACCGAAACTGATCATCAAAGAGGAATTGTCCGCAAAAAAGACCCGTTCTCCCCCGAAGAAACCCAAGGTGGAGCAGTCGGTGCCCAGAAAGAAAAAGCTGAAAACCGATGCAGATAAAGCTACGGAAAAGGCACAGCATCTGCGGTTTGGCAAGGCGGAACTGACCCCGGACGAACTGAGCCGGTTGAGTAAGGCGCAGAAGCGGGAAATGTACGCTGCCCATGCCGCCCGGTCTGCGGTGCATCACGAAGTTGACCAGTACGAGGATGAAAACGTCGGTGTGCAGGCGTTGAGCGAGGGCGAAAAGGCGGCAGGAAATGTCCGGGATATTTCCAAGAGCCGCTATGCCCGCAAACTCAAGAAAAAAGCCAAATTGCAGGGCAAGAAAGGTGCCAAAACCGCAAAATCTTCTACGCAGAAGCCGACTTTTCCACAAGATGCAGGTGCATCCGGCACTGGCGAGGGCGGTTCCAACTGGCTTTCCCGGTGGAGGCAGAAGCAGAATATCCGGCAGAGCCACTATGCCGCCGCCCGGTCGGGCACGGCGACGCAGACCGCAGGCGGCAAAGCGGCATCCAACGGTGCATCTGCCGCCCGGTCCGGCATGGAACAAGCCGTAGAAAAAGGCAAAACTGCCGTCAGCACCGCTGTAAAAGGGCTGGTGAATGCCGCCAAGGGCAACGCACACGTTCTGGTGATCGTGGGCGTTTTTCTTTTGCTCATCCTCATGGTCATGTCGGGCTTTTCCTCCTGCGGAATCCTCTTTTCCGGCGGCACGCAGGTGTCCGGGCAGACCATGTATTCTGCCGAGGATCGGGACATCCGGGGCGCAGAGCAGGACTACAAGAAGCTGGAAAAAGAACTGGATAAAAAGATCAAGCGCACCCCCACCGACCACCCCGGCTACAACGAGTATCAGTACCACCTTGACCCCATCGAGCACGACCCGTGGCAGCTCACTTCGTTCCTGACCACCCTGTATGATGATTACACCCGGTCGGAGGTGCAGGGCAAGCTGAAGGAGATCTTCAAAAAGCAGTACAAGCTCACCACATGGGTGGAGGTGCAGATACGGTATAAGACCGTGTGGGTCATCAGCCCGGCAGGAATTCCGATTCCTACGCAGGTGCCCTATGAGTACCGCATCTTCCACACCAAGCTGGTGAATCGTGGCTTGGAGGTGGTCATCCGGGAGGAACTGGACAATGACCAGTGGAAACGGTACGAGATCTTCCAGGATACCTTGGGTGGCAGACCCTACCTTTTTAATGGAGGCTTGCCGCCCGGTGGCTCGGATGGTTCCGGCACGCCGGGCATCGACTATCAGGTTCCGGCAGAAGCCCTGACGGACAGCGAGTTTGCCGCCATCTACAAGGAGGCGCAAAAGTATGTGGGCACACCCTACGTCTGGGGCGGCTCCACCCCGGAAACCGGGTTCGATTGCAGCGGCTACGTCTGCTGGGTGTACAACCAGAACGGCTACGATGTGGGCAGAACCACCGCCAACGGATTATGGCAGAAAAGCCAGCACATCTCCGAAGCCGAAGCAAAGCCCGGAGACCTTGTTTTCTTTGAAGGAACGTATGATACCCCCGGAAAAAGCCACGTTGGAATCTACCTCGGAAACGGCATGATGGTCAGTGCCGGAGACCCCATCAAGTACGCAAACATTCACTCGTCCTACTGGGAGAAGCATCTCGCCGGGTTCGGACGGCTTTCAAAATGATTGGAGGAGTTTTATGAGCGAAAAACTGGATAAGTTGCGGGCAACGCTCAAGAAAGAGCAGGAGCGCCGCATCAAGCTGAACAACCGCATTGCAGTCTTGGAGCGTCGGATTCAGGAGGAAGAAGCCGCTGAGGTCAGCAGCATGGTACGCACGGCTAATGTGACCCCGGAACAGCTTGCTGCCCTGCTGCGGCAGTCGGCCACCGCCACCCCGAACCCGGCTGCGCTGTCTGTCGTGGGTGCAACTTTCGAGAAGGAGGTCGATGCAGATGAAGATTAAGAAACTGGGCGCGCTGCTGGTATCGGCGGCACTGTGCGCTGGCATGGCGGCTCCCGCTTTTGCTTTTGAGGGAGAAGCCGCCCCCGTGGAGCAGCCTGTTCTGCCGGAAGTGGTGGAGGAAGATGTTGTCACCGTCACGGACGAAACCTCTGGTGCCCTGACCCCGGAGGGCAACCTGACGCTGGTAGACGACTACCACACCAACTATTCCGATGGCAGCGGACAGCAGTTCATTACGCTGGTGTCGAAGTCGGGTGCGACTTTCTATCTGGTGATTGACCGCAACGCCAAGGGGCAGCAGACCGTTCACTTTATGAACCTTGTGGACGAAGCCGACCTTCTGGCTCTGATGGAGGAAGATGCTGCCGATGCTTATACCGCTGAAAAAGAAGCGGCGGCGCAGGCGGAACAGGATAAGCTGAAAGCCGAGGAAGAAGCCAAGAAAGCCGCAGAAGAAGCAGCGGCATCCGGCGAGGAACAGCCCAAGGAAAATAAGGTCACAAAGATCGCATCTGGCTTTCTGGGTGCGGTCGTGCTGATTGCGCTGGCGGCAGGCGGCGTTTTCTATGCCTTTGCGAAGCAGAAGCAGAAAAAGCAGGCCGAAAAAGAAGCCCTCGACCCCGATGCAAACTACACCGAGGACAAGGGCGATTTTGAGATCCCTACCGATATGCCGGATGAGAGCGAAGCCCCGGACGAGCAGGACACCGAACCCATCTGATTTCAAGGCGGCATTTGCCGCCGTACATATCCAAATGAAAACAGATTGGAGGGAACGCTTATTTCAATTCTAGTTATAGCAGAAAAACCCTCGGTTGCCATGTCCTACGCAAAAGTCCTCGGTGCGACTAGCCGTCAGGACGGTTATCTGGAGGGCAACGGCTATCTGGTAAGCTGGTGCGTTGGTCATCTGGTGGAACTGGCTCCGCCTAATGTCTACGATGCCAAATACGTCAAGTGGAGCATTGCAGATTTGCCCATCCTCCCGCAGAAGTGGCAGTATCTGGTGTCTGCCAGCACCAAAAAGCAGTTTGGCATTTTGCAAAAGCTGATGCACCGCCCAGATGTGGAGAGCATTGTGAACAGCTGCGATTCCGGCCGGGAGGGAGAACTGATCTTCCGCTTAGTGTATCAGCAAGCCGGGTGCAAAAAGCCTGTTTCTCGCCTATGGCTGTCCAGCATGGAAGAAAACGCTATCCGGGAGGGCTTTGCCTATCTCAAACCGTCAACTGAATACGATGCGCTGTACAATGCAGCACTCTGCCGGGAACGTGCCGACTGGATGGTCGGCATCAATGCGTCCCGGCTTTTTTCATGCCTGTACAACCAGCCCCTGGCGGTGGGGCGTGTTATGACCCCGGTGCTTGCCATGACCGTGGTGCGGGAAGCTGCCATCGCTGCCTTTGTGCCGGAGAAATTCTACACGGTTGCCCTGACCCTTGCAGACGGCGGCACCGCATCCAGCAAGCGGTTTGCCCAGAAAGCGGATGCCGAACTGCTGCTTTCCAAATGCCGAAAGGAGGGGCGTGTCACGGTACAGAAGATGGAACGCAAGGGGAAATCCGAAAGCCCGCCGCAGCTCTATGACCTTACCGCATTGCAGCGGGATGCAAACCGTCTGTTGGGATTTACGGCGCAGCAGACCTTGGATTATGCCCAAAGTCTTTACGAAAAACGGCTCATCACCTACCCCCGCACGGACAGCCGCTTTTTGACGGAGGATATGGCGGCATCCCTTCCGGGGCTGGTGATGGACACGGGCAGGGCGTTTGCTGTGGAGGAGCCGATTCCCATCCATGTGCAGCAGGTCATCGATGGTAGCAAAGTCACCGACCACCATGCGCTGCTGCCCACGAAAAGCATGGCAAAAGCAAACCTTGCCGCCCTCCCTGCCGGGGAGCGGAATATCCTGCGGCTGATTGCCGCACGGCTGCTCTGCGCCGTGGGTGAGCCGCACCGCTATGCAGAAACCACGCTCACCACCATCTGCGCCGGGGAAGAGTTCTCCGCAAAAGGCAAGATGGTGCTGTCCGAGGGATGGAAAGCCATGGAGCGGAAAATGCTGTGCGAACTGCTGGGCAAGCAGAAAGAAGTGGCTGCTCTGCCCGATGTGCAGGAGCAGAGCCAGTGCAGCGTTGCTGATGCCGAACTGAAGGAAGGTCAAACGTCCCCGCCGAAATCCTACACGGAAGATACGCTCCTGTCCGCTATGCAGGCAGCGGGTGCGGATAGTATGCCGGAGGGCGTGGAGCGTCAGGGCATCGGCACTCCGGCAACCCGTGCCGCCACCATTGAAAAGCTGGTGCAGAAGGGCTTTCTGGAGCGCAAGGGCACCAAGAAAACCAAGGTGCTGCTGCCCACGGATAAGGGGAAAGCGTTAATCACCGTGATGCCCGAAGAAATCCAATCCCCGGAAATGACCGCCGATTGGGAAACAAAGCTACTGCGAATCGAGCGTGGCGAAATGGAGCCGGAAACTTTTATGACTGAAATCAAAGAGATGATTTCCTCGCTGGTAACGACCACCGAGGCTGCGAAAGGAGCGAATGCGCTTATGAAAAACAAAATCATTGGTGTCTGCCCGAACTGTGGTGCAAATGTTGTGGAGCGTGAAAAGGGCTGGTTCTGTGAATCCAACCCTTGCCGTTTCGTGCTGTGGAAGGACAATGCGTTCTTTAAGCGTCTGGGCAAGCGGCTGGACGCTCATGTGGCGGACAAGCTGCTGCGGGATGGTCGTGTCCGCTTGAAGGACTGCAAGAGTGCCAAGGGCAAGACCTACAATGCCACCGTGCTGCTGTCCTGTGAAGCCGATGGCCGCAGCAAGTTTTCGCTGGAATTTGAAGGTGGGTGCTGATGGAGCAGATAAAAGAAGCGGTCTACCTTATCAACGATGAACGCTATCTGCATCTCCGGGAAAACGGTGCAGGAGTCGGCTTTGCCACTTATAACAAGGTAACTGGTGAGCCGCTGGAAAGCGGGCAGATCTCGGAAAAGAACCTGCCGCCCGATGGCAGGAACGCCATTCCTGCCGCCCGGAACTGGTATCTGTTTGAACTTTCGGACGATGACCGTAAGGCCATCCAACAGGAAAGCGTAAAGATCCTCGAAAACATCCCGCAGGCGGGCATCGGCAGACGGCGCATCTGGGAGCCGGAAACGCTGCCGAAGGATATTCGTCTCATCAACAGCCACTATGATGACCTCTATCGCATTCCAGATGGCGGCGTGATTCAGGTGGATTACCCGGATGGGCGCAGTTTTACGGCACGGGTGGAACATCTGGATGATTATCACTTTGACATGGGCGGTCTGGGCAATGTGTTCCACATCTGCCAGTTTGCCGAGGTCATGGAACGAAACCATGCAGACTTCTACCCGGAGATTCAAACACAGGACGAGCAGGCTGCATGGGAACTGGGCGGCAAAGGCTACCTTGCCATCCAGTCCTATGAGGATGGATGGGACTACACCATTTACCACAGCGATTATTCTGTGATGGACGGCGGGCAGCTGAATGCCCCGGAACTGACCATTCAGGAAGCCCGTGAGCAGATTCTGGAAGCACACCACATGGAAAAGGGCCGGCGGCTACTGCAGGACTACGATGCAGTCATGGATAAAGTTGCGGAAGCCGAGGAACTGAGTGCAGACCATCGCCCTTCCACACTGGAAAAGCTGGCAGAACTGGCAAGTGATACGTCTGCGCCAAAATCCTCTGCACGTTCTGCGCCAGAACTGTGAGGTGGACGATGCAGCAAAAATGGAACCAGAATTTTGACGGTGAACCCATGACGGACATCCCGCAGAAGTTTCTGAACGCAGGGTGCGATGTTTATATGGTGATGCAGCTGCGGCATGACGAAAAAATCCTTGATGAAAGATTTGCTTCTATGCGGGAGTTGAATCGTCGAGGCAAAACGCCCGACCCGGAGCATTACGAGGTCACCTACTATGCTGATCTGCCCGCCATGTGGCAGGATGTGCCGAACAACGAGGTTTTGGAAGAACTGTTTCAGGTGTTCAACCTCTCCCGTCCGCAGGATTTTGAGGGACACAGCCTGTCGGTCAGCGATGTGATCGCACTCAAACGCAATGGCGAGGTGTCTGTGCATTACGTGGACAGCATCGGCTTCAAGGATTTACAGGGTTTTCTGGACAAGCAGCCGGAACGCACCTCTGTCCTGCAAAATCTCAAAGAGAAGTGCGATGCCCCGGAGTGCAATCCCACCGTCTGTCGGAAAGTGAGGGCTGAACATGAACTTTGACCATGAGGAACTCATGCTGATGATGCTCTACAACACCGGCACCCGGCTGGGGCTTGTCCACGAACTGCGGCTCATGCAATGCTACCTGATGCCCGATGAAACTGCCCTGCGGGAATTGTCCGAACAGGTCATCGAAAAGCTGAAACTGCTGACCGATGCGGAGTTTGCTGAGTTGGAATTTCCTATGGACTAAATTTTGCCGCCTGCGGGCGGCGTACATAAGCTCTTTTACAATGGGGTTCGATGTGGTATACTGAACTCGACAACTCGAAGTTTGTTGGGGATGCAAAAATGAAGAAATATGCTATGCCGATCATTATGCTGGCTGTATTCGAAACGGTCGCAATTACCTTATGGCTGACAAAGAACAATCTGTTCTATCTGTTCAATTTCAGCTACATTGGTCTGTCCATTTCACTTGGTGTTTTTTTGTATATTAAAAAATATAAGTACGCAAGGCGCATTGTTCAACTTCTTGTCGGTCTGTACATGCTTGTCTATCTTGGGTTGATATGTAACGAAAATATGCAGATCGAGGGATTCTGGTATTATCTGTTCACAGGCGTGTTTGAGGCTGCAACAATACATTATGCCGTAGCCAAAATATTCGGACCGCTGATATTTGGACGCGGATGGTGCGGATATGCCTGCTGGACAGCTATGGTGCTGGATTTTCTGCCCTACAAAGTGCCAAAGGAGCCGCGAAGAAAAATAGGATGGATCAGGTATATCACCTTTGCGGCTTCGCTGATCTTTGTTGCAGCATTGTTCCTTGCTCATGTGGGGAGCCTAGAGAGAATCATGTTCTGGGCATTTATCATTGGTAACATTCTCTATTATACGGCAGGAATTATCCTTGCATTTTTCTTCAAGGATAACCGGGCATTCTGCAAGTACATCTGTCCGATTACTGTTTTTCTGAAGCCGATGAGTTATTTTTCTCTGATTCGTCTGAAATGCGATAAGGAGAAATGTGTCTCCTGTGGGAAATGCAAACGTGTTTGCCCGATGAATGTTGATGTGACAGATAATTCAAGGAAACGTAAAAACGGTACAGAATGCATCCTATGCATGGAGTGCGTAAAGAACTGTCCCAAAGACGCATTATGACAACTTCCAGTTTGTCAATTACAGGTGACATTGAAGGAATATCACTACACATAGCAAATGATTTGCTGCTTTTTATTTTTATCAGGGTAGTCCATAGTGGGCTGCCTTTTGTTATACAAAATGGAGACAATCAGGGAATCTGTAAAAAGAGGCATGGGCGGCGCAATTTACGGTATTGCAAGTGTTACTATATTTGTTAGATTTTTACAAATATACCCTGTGCACAAAAATTTCACTTGTAATCTGGCAGGATATCGGCTACACTTTACACATTCCAATCTGATAGGAAGGATAAGAAAGAATATGAGAAAGAAATGGATTTTTATCGGAGCGGCATTTGCACTTGCAATGACC
>OLEF01000469.1_pt1 | contig 9437 bp, 8 predicted proteins | sample 1602171 | NCBI WGS metagenome assembly OLEF01 (sample SAMN02675048, study PRJEB24791) | human gut metagenome, SKBSTL034 | isolation source: stool | host: Homo sapiens | place: USA
CGCGCCACCAGCGCGAGAACCATTTCTGGTTCTCTTTTGGCACGCAAAAGAGAACTTAGCCTTACCGCAACAGCAATTTGACCCGCGCACAAGCGCGCAATAGCACTTTTCCTCCCCAGAGAAAGCAAAAGCCCCCGCACTGCGCACAGTGCGGGGGCCGTTAAGCTTCAGATTATAGAATCAGCGCTTAGTTCTGCTTCATGCGAGCGAAGCAGTCAGAGCAGTAGACCGGACGGTCCTCACGGGGCTGGAAGGGAACCTTGCAAGCCTTGCCGCAAGCTGCGCAGGTAGCGTCGAACATCTGACGCTCGCCGCCGTTGCTGCGTGCGCCGCCGTTCTTGCGGGCATCACGGCAGGGCTTGCAGCGCTGGGGCTGGTTCTCAAAGCCACGGGATGCGTAGAACTCCTGCTCACCAGCAGTCCAAACAAACTCCTTGCCGCAGTCCTTGCAAACTAAAGTCTTGTCTTCGAACATAGTAGTATCTCCTCTTTGTTTAGTTCTTGCCCACGGAAGGATTGTAACCATACCTTTGGTTTTTAGGGACCATAGCGCTGATCGTAAGCTTACCAGGGGCTTGAATGAGTAAACGTCCTCGGACTGAGGACTCTCCTATTGTACCGTTCTTTTTTTGATTTGTCAACCAAAAAACACACCCTCGTCCCCTTTTTTGTGCATTCAGCATAATAAGACGGATTTTGCTCGTGCAAAACCACAAAAAGGCCGCACCACCCCTTTGCGGGAGCGGTGCGGCCTTAGCGCACTGTAATATTACAGGCGGAAATTACTTCTCAATGACTTCCTTGGTGTCGCGGGCGATCATCAGCTCCTCGTCGGTGGCGATGACCAGAGTGCGGACCTTGGCGCCCCATGCGGTGATGTCGCAGACATCGCCCACGGGATGCTCGTTCTTTTCGGTATCGATGCGGATGCCCAGCCAATCCATGTGGTGGCAGACCTTTGCACGGGCGATCTCGTCGTGCTCGCCGATGCCACCGGTAAAGACGATCGCGTCCACACCGCCCATAGCGGCGATGTAGCTGCCGACGACCTTCTTGATCTGGTAGTTCAGCATATCAGAAGCCAGCTGAGCGCGCTTATTGCCGTGGAGAGCAGCCTCCTCGACGTCGCGCTTGTCGCTGGAAACACCGGAGATGCCCAGCAGGCCGGACTTCTTGTTCAGGATCTCGTCCAGCTCGTGGCCGGTGATGTTCAGGGTGTACTTCAGGTAGTTGACCACAGAGGGGTCGAGGTCGCCGCAGCGGGTGCCCATCATCAGGCCGGCCAGCGGGGTCATGCCCATGGAGGTATCCACGACCTTGCCCTGATCGACAGCGGCGATGGAAGAGCCGTTGCCCAGATGGCAGGTGATGAGCTTCAGACGCTCGATCGGCTCCTCCAGATACTCAGCAGCCTTGTGCGCGACGTACTTGTGGCTGGTGCCGTGGAAGCCGTAGCGGCGGACGCCGTACTTCTCATAGTACTCGTAGGGGATGGCGTACATATAAGCCTTCGGGGGCATGGTGCTGTGGAAAGCAGTGTCGAAGACAGCGACCATCGGGACGTTGCCGAACACCTTGCGGGCTGCCTCGATGCCGAGGATGCCTGCGGGGTTGTGCAGAGGAGCCAGAGGGCTGAGCTCGCGGATGGTGTTGACGACCTCGTCGGTGATCAGGCAGCTTGCCTTGAACTTCTCGCCGCCGTGGACGACGCGGTGGCCGATGGCGCTGATCTCGCTGACATCGTCGATACACTTGCCCTCGCCGGTGGTCATCTTCTTCACGACCTCAGCAAAAGCCTCGGTGTGGGTGGGGAAGATGGCGGGCGTGGTAGCCTTGTGGCCGTTGGCCTCATGGGTGATCATGCTGCTCTCCATGCCGATGCGCTCGCACAGGCCCTTGCACAGCACCTTCTCACCGTCCATATCGATGAGCTGATATTTCAGGGAAGAAGAGCCACAGTTGATAACCAGAATTTTCATCTTCTTGTTTCCTCCAGATATGTTTTTGTCCGCCCCCGAAAGAGCAGAATTTTACAGATTCCTAGAATTATTATATAATAGGGTCGGTCGGTTTTCAAGCCGCAATGGCGGCAAAGCCTGCCACAATGTCTCCGGGCTTTTTGTACATCCTGCCCAGAATCCCGTTCTTCAGGCCCGTTTCTCCATGCAGTATGACAGATATTTCACAAACTTTTGAGGTCACGCCATGAAATTTGCCGGTATCATCGCCGAATACGACCCCTTCCACAACGGCCACGCGTGGCAGCTGGCTCAGGCAAAGCTGCTGGGCGCAGAGCACATCGCCGTCGCCATGAGCTGCTCTCTTGTGCAGCGGGGCGCGCTGCCCCTCCTGCCCGAGGCCGTCCGCACCCGGGCCGCGCTCACCTGCGGAGCCGACCTTGTGTTCGCCCTGCCTGCCCCCTGCGCCTGCGCAGGGGCGGAGGCCTTCGCCCGGGCGGGTGTAGCCCTGCTGTCCGCTGCCGGGTGCGATGGGCTGATTTTCGGGGCCGAGACCCCCGACGCCGCCCTCCTGATGGAAGCCGCCGCCCTTCTGGACAGCGACGCCTACCGCGCCGTCCTCAAAGCCCAGCTCTCCGGCGGGGCGAAAAGCTTCGCCGCCGCACGGCAGGCCGCAGCGGCTCAGCTTGCTCCCGACGGACGGGTGGCCGCCCTCCTCGACAAGCCCAACAACAACCTCGCCGTCGAGTACTGCCGGGCCATCCGCTGTCTTGCGCCTCAGATGAAGGCCCATCCCCTGCCCCGGCAGGGCGCGGACCATGGCGAGGCCCTCCACGCCGCCCACGGCTCCTTCGCCAGTGCCAGCGCCCTCCGCCGCCTCTGGGCTGAGGGGGGAGCGGAGGCCATCGCACCCTATGTGCCCGAGGCGGTCTTCCCCCTCTACCGAGAGGCTCACGCCGCCGGGCAGTACACCGACTTCTCCGCCGCCGGGCGGTGCGAGCTGGCCCTTCTCCGGTCCGCCTGCCGGGGCAAGACGCCCTTCGGGCAGGTGCGCGGCATCTCCGAGGGGTTGGAGCACCGCTTGGAAGCCGCCATCCGGGCCAGCACCACCTACGACGGCCTTCTGGACGCCCTCACCACCGTCCGCTATCCCCGGGCGCGGATGCGCCGCCTCGCCATGGACGCCGCGCTGGGCTACGCCGCCGACAGCTTCCCTTCTCTTCCGCCCTATCTCCACCTGCTGGGCGGGCGGAAAGACGCACTTCCCTTTTTAAAGGGCTGCTCCCTCCCCGCCTCCCACTCGCTGGCCCGCCTGCGGGAATCCAGCGAGGCCTGCGCCCGGATGGTCGAGGCCCAGCTTGCCGCTGCCGACTTCGGCGCTCTCTGCCGTGTCTCGCCCGAGGCGATGGGCAGCTTACTTCGTCAAAAAAATATCTTTTTGACGTAATGACAGAAATTTTTCTGCAAAATTTGTCATTTCGGCACTTGTATGCCGAGGCGGTTTCGGTGTATTATAGTAAAGAAACTTGGATACAACACACCGCCTGCACGACAGGCACAAGGAGGAACCATGGCACTTCACGTTCTGGACGAAGCCAACCGCTGCCTCGGCTGCAAAAAGCCGCTGTGCCAGCAGGGCTGCCCCATCCACACCAACATCCCCGAGGTCATCCGTCTGCTCAAGGACAATCATCTGGACGACGCCGGCAGGATGCTCTTCGAAAACAACCCCCTGACCACTGTGTGCAGCCTCGTGTGCAACCATGAGAACCAGTGCGAGGGCCACTGCGTCCGCAACCGGATGCCCAGCCACGACCCCGTCCACTTCTCCATCATCGAGGACTACATCTCCACCACCTACGCCAACAAGATGACCTCCGGCCCCGCCCCCAAGAACGGGATGAAGGCCGCCGTGGTCGGCTCGGGGCCTGCGGGCCTGACCGTCGCCGTCCTGCTGGCGCGCTGGGGCTATGACATCACCATCTTCGACGCCCGGGACAAGATCGGCGGCGTCATGCGGTACGGCATCCCCAACTACCGCCTGCCCGACAGCGTGCTGGACGATTTCCAGTACCGTCACCTCGAGCTGAAGGGCATCCATGTCCGCCCCAACACCGCCATCGGCAAGACCATCACCATTGACGACCTGTTCCGGGACGGCTACAAGAGCGTCTTCATCGGCGCGGGCCTCTGGAAGGCCAACGCCATGCACATCAAGGGCGAGACGCTGGGCAACGTGGCCTTCGGCATCGACTACCTCGCCAACTCCAAGGCCTTCCAGTTGGGCGATGACATCGCCGTCATCGGCGTGGGCAACTCCGCCATGGACTGCGCCCGCACCGCCATCCGCAACGGCGCACGCCACGTCACCTGCTACGCCCGCCGCGACGAGGAGTGCATCAGCGCCTCCGAGCACGAGGTGCGGTACGCAAAGCTCGAGGGCGTGGGCTTCCGCTTCTGCAAGGCCCCCGTCGAGATCCGGGAGAACGGCATCATCTGCCGCGACACCGTAAAGGGCGAGGACGGCAGATTCACGCAGGTGGAGGGCAGCGAGACCTTCTACCCCCATACCGGCGTGATCGTCTCGGTCAGTCAGGGTTCCGAAAGCACCCTCGTCAAAACCACCACCGGCATCGAGACCAACCAGCGCGGTCTGCTTACCGTCAACGAAGATGGCAGCACCACCCGTGAGGGCGTGTTCGCCGGCGGTGACGCCGTCATGGGCGCACGCACCGTCGTCGAAGCCGTAGCCATCGCCAAGAAGGTGGCCGAGTCGATGGACTCTTACATGAAGTCCCTGCCCGCCGACACCGCCCCCGACCCCTACGCCGACATCCCGGTGTTCTCCACCCCGACTTCCGACGTTCTGACGAAGCAGGGCATCTAACATTGTATATTGAAAAGGCTGTTTGTCATAAACCTCTCTGTCATCGCTGCGCTCAGCAAGGCCGGGCTTCGGCACGCCGCAGGCGTAACGGAGAGGCTGCCTGTCAAGCAGCCTTTTCTTTTTGTAACATTTATATGTCTTTGCCAATCTTAGCCGTTCTCCTGTTGACGTACTTTTGTCTGTTTTTGTATACTTATAAAGGATACATTTCTCATTTTGAACGCCCGGCGGCCCTGCTGCCGGGTGAGAAAGGCTGGTGGACACCATTATCAGATCATCCCTCCCCAAGCTCCGGGAAAAGCTGCTGGAGGCGCTTCAGGCCGTCCTGCCCATCGCGGCCATCGTGCTGATCCTCTGTTTCAGCATCGCCCCCGTTTCCCCGAGCATCCTGCTCTGCTTTCTGCTGGGTGCGGCCATGATCGTCGTCGGCATCATGTTCTTCACACTGGGCGCGGAGATGAGTATGACGCTGATGGGCGAACGGGTCGGCGCCATGCTCACCCGCAGCCAGAACATCTTCCTCATCATCGGGGTAGGCTTCCTGCTGGGCTTCCTCATCACCATCTCGGAGCCGGACCTGCAGGTGCTTGCAAACCAAGTGCCCTCCATCCCCAACATGACCCTCATCCTTTCGGTGGCCGTGGGCGTGGGCCTCTTCCTCGTCATGGCCTTCCTGCGTATGCTGCTGAGCATCCCGCTCCCCCGGCTGCTGGTGATCTTCTATGCAGCCATCTTTCTTCTGGCCGCCTTCGTACCGAAGGAGTTCCTTGCCGTAGCCTTTGACTCCGGCGGCGTCACCACGGGTCCCATGACCGTTCCCTTCATCATGGCTCTGGGCGTCGGCGTCTCGGCCATCCGTTCTGACCGCCACGCGGCGGACGACAGCTTCGGCCTTGTGGCCCTCTGCTCCGTCGGCCCCATCCTCGCCGTCCTCATCCTCGGCATCGTCTTCAACGCCAGCGAGAGCAGCTACATCCCGCCCGTCATCCCCGAAGTGGGCGACTCGGTGGAGCTGTGGCAGCTGTTCGGCGAGGGACTGCCCACCTATCTGCACGAGATCGCCCTCTCCCTGCTGCCCATCATCGTGATGTTCGGCATCTTCCAGCTGGTGGCGCTCCGCATCGACCGGCGGACGCTGGGCCGCATCGGGGTGGGCCTCGTCTACACTTACATCGGCCTCGTGCTCTTCCTCACCGGCGCAAACATCGGCTTCATGCCCGCCGGCAACTACCTCGGTCAGGTGCTGGGCGGCCAGAGCAGCCGCTGGCTCCTCATCCCCATCGGGATGCTCATCGGCTACTTCATCGTCCGGGCCGAGCCTGCGGTCTATGTCCTCAACAAGCAGGTGGAGGAAGTCACCGACGGTGCCATCTCCGCCGGGACCATGGGCGCGGCCCTCTCGGCAGGCGTCTCCCTCTCGGTGGGCCTTGCGATGGTGCGGGTGCTGACCGGCATCTCCATCCTCTGGTTCCTCATCCCGGGCTACCTCTTCGCCATCAGCATCTCTTTTGTGGTGCCGAAGCTCTACACTGCCATCGCCTTCGACGCCGGCGGCGTGGCCTCCGGCCCCATGACGGCCACCTTCCTGCTGCCGCTGGCGCAGGGGGCCTGCATCGCCGTGGGCGGCAACATCGTCACCGACGCGTTCGGCGTGGTGGCCATGGTCGCCATGACCCCCCTCATCACCGTCCAGCTCATGGGCCTTGTGGCCCAGCTCAAGACCCGCAAGGCCCGCAGCGCCCAGCCCCTGCTGGACACTGCCGCCCTGCTGGCTGACCTGCCGGACGACGCCATCATCGAGCTGTAAGGAGGTCTTGCCGTGAATACGCTCTACTGGCTGGTCACCATCACCGACCGCCCCACGACAGACGCCTTTTTAAAGCTTTATCAGAGCTTCGGCGTCAATGTCAGCCTGCGCACCGTGGGCGCAGGCACCGCCATTCAGGAGACGCTTTCCACCCTCGGGCTGGAAAAGACCGAAAAGGCCGTTCTTTTTGCCGTCATTACGGCGGACAGCTGGCCCCGCATCCAGAAAGCCCTGCGCCGTCAGATGCGCATTGATGTGCCGGGCACCGGCATCGCATTCATCGTCCCGGTGAGCAGCATCGGCGGCAAGCGCGCCCTGCTGTTCCTCACCGAGCACCAGACCCTTGAGCTGAAGGAGGAAAGCACCTTGAAAGATACCCGTTACGACCTGCTTCTCGTCATCGCCAATCAGGGCTACACCGGCTCCATCATGGATGCGGCCCGCGCCGCAGGGGCCGGCGGCGGCACCGTCATCCACGCCAAGGGCACCGGCATGGAGGGTGCAGCCAAGTTCATGGGCATCGACCTCGTGAACGAGAAGGAGCTGGTGCTCATCGTCGCCCGCACCAGCGAAAAGAACCAGATCATGAAGTCCATCATGGACGGGGCAGACAAGAAGGCCGGTGCCATCGTCTTCTCCCTGCCCGTCACTGACACCGCCGGTCTGCGTCTGCTGGACGAAGACTGAGCCGGTGGGGCTTTCATCTGTCGGATGAACAAAAATCCACGCCGCGGCAGGCCGCCGGGCGTGGATTTTTTTGCCGGTTTCCGGTATGATAGAAGGGATGATACGGGAGGCAAATGATATGATTCAGAATACGCACTGGAAACAGCTGGCCCGGAACTGGGCCTCCATCCTCTTCGGCAATGCGCTCTACTCGCTGGCGGTGGCCCTCTTCCTCGAGCCTTCGGGCCTCATCACCGGCGGTGCCACCGGCATCGCGCTGGCCATCGGGCGGCTGACGGGGCTGCCCGTCTCGGGGCTGCTGCTCTTCATCAACCTTGCTATGCTGGTCTGGGGCTGGGCGGTCCTTGGCCGGGCCTTTGCCCTCAACACACTGGCCAGCAGCGTCCTCAGCCCGGCCTTTCTCGGCCTCTTTGAAGGGCTGCTGGCAGGCCGGGTGCTGACGGAGGACATCTTCCTCTGCACCGTTTTTTCGGGCCTCGGCATCGGCGTGGCGCTGGGCCTTGTCATCCGCTCCGGCGCATCCACCGGCGGCCTCGACATCCCGCCGCTGGTGCTCAACAAGTGGTTCAAGCTGCCGGTGTCGGCCACCATGCTGGCTTTCGACATCATGGTCCTGCTGATGCAGGCTGTGTTCAGCCCGATGCCGCAGGTGCTGTACGGCATTGTGATGGTGATCGTGTATACGGTGGTGCTGGACAAGGTGCTTCTCTTCGGCACTACCCGCACCGAGGTAAAGATCATCAGCCAGCACGCCGATGACATCCGGGAAGCCATCTTCACCCAGCTGGACCGGGGCGTGACCGTGCTGCATGGCGAGGGCGGCTACAGCCACGAGCCGGAGCAGGTGCTGCTGAGTGTCGTGAGCAACCGCCAGCTGCCGAAGCTGGAAAAGCTGGCCCATGCCATCGACCCCACCTGCTTTATGATCGTGAGCCATGTAACGGAGGTGAGCGGGCGCGGCTTTTCGCTGGAAAAGGACTATCAGGCGGAAAAGTGAGTCTGAGAGGGTTGACTGCAAAAGCCTTCGGAGGCGGGCGGATTTTCCGCAAGGCTCTTGCAAAACTGCCCCGGTTTGGGGTATATTATAGAGGAACAGCAGGGTTTGCTGTCAATGCCCCCAAACAGAAAGGAAAAAACATCATGTTTGATATTTTCAATATGCTCAAAAAGGAAGAACACAAGGACGCAAAGCAGGTGACCCGCGAGACCATCATCGGCGATATCCTGGATATGGACCAGACCACCGCTCCCTACTTCATGGAGATCGGCATGCACTGTCTGGGCTGCCCCGCATCCCGCGGCGAGAGCATCGAGGAGGCCTGTGCTGTCCACGGCGTGGACTGCGATGAGCTGATCGAGAAGCTGAACGAGCATCTGGCAGCAAAGAAGGCATAAATTGCTGCCCACACTGGATGCGCGTCTGGCTGCCGCCGCAGAGCTTGTGCGGCCGGGAGAGCCGGTGGCGGACATCGGCTGCGACCACGGCAAGCTGACAGCGGTGCTGGCAGCTTCGGGCCGGTACCCGAAGGTGATCGGTGCCGACCTGCGGCCCGGCCCGCTGGCAAAGGCAGAGCAGACGCTGGAACATGCAGGCTGTAAAGACCGCGCTGAGCTTCGGCTTGGCGACGGTCTTTCTGTGCTTACGGAGAATGAGGTGGGCAGCATCGTGCTGGCGGGCGTTTCCGCCCAGACCACTTGGGAAATTTTAGAGAAAGCCCCGTGGGTGTTCACCGTGGGAGGGCCGCGGATCATCATGATCCCGGCCACCCGCCACGACGCGCTGCGCCGCTGGCTGTGGGAGCACGGCTTCCGTTTTGTGGCAGACCGCCCGGTGCAGGCGGCGGGCCGCTGGTATGCGGTGATGGCGGCAGAGTACACTGGCGAGGTGTATGCGCCCACCTTTGCGGAATGTCTGTTCGGCGGCACAGGCGTCTGGCCCGAGGGAAAAGGCTACGCTGACTGGCAGAAGGCAAAGCTGCCCCGGATGCGCCTTGGCGTACCGGATGGCAGCGCACTGGCGCAGGAAATCGATAGTTTATTAGCTGGCTTGCCCTCTCAGGCCGCTTCGCGTCCAGCTCTCCCAAAGGGAGAGCCTTTG
>OLEF01000477.1_pt1 | contig 9305 bp, 3 predicted proteins | sample 1602171 | NCBI WGS metagenome assembly OLEF01 (sample SAMN02675048, study PRJEB24791) | human gut metagenome, SKBSTL034 | isolation source: stool | host: Homo sapiens | place: USA
AAACGGGTCACGGCATCGGCAATCTTAGGGAAAGCCGAGTAACGAACACGTCCGTTCCACCAAGGGGTATTCATTCTTGCACCCTTCAACAGCGTATCAGCCACCATGATTTTACCCTCCTTTATCGCGAAGACAGGCTTCCCGGCATGGGCAAGATCCGCCTTTTTCTTAGAACGTTCCTTGATTTTATCCACATCCATAGCCCTAACAGGAGAAACAGAAGCCATGAACCGGGCGCTGTCTGCTATCCACATCTGCATGGTGATGCGAGGTTTGCGCGCCTCTTCCACCATCTTCTGTGCCACATCATAGGTAGGATTATTGCTCACATTGTTGCGTTCTCTCTCCAGCACACGACATTGAGCAGAGACATCCCTACCCAGGCGTTTCTCCAGAAGAGATGCAAAGCGGCTCCATGGTTTGGCATGATTGTTACATTGCTGGAAATCGCCAGAACCGTTAAACTGCGCCCAACAGGCAAACACATGGTTGTTGCTGCCATCAGGAATGCTGTCGGCAAAGATTCCGGCAGCCGTACATTGGTAAGCGAGGCTGTTGGCTGTATTCCATCCGATGCCGAAGCCTTCGAGACCGAGATTGCAGAACTTGATGTCATTGCCATCGATATTCACATTATCGAAGAGCAATCCTGTACACCAAGGTCCCACTGCACCACTATAACCCAGCGATTCATAACCATCGCATTGTACGAAGGCATTAGGACCCGCTGCACAGAGACCAGCCACAAAATCGTGCATGCCCTGTTCAGAATAGCAACGCTGGAACAGACATTGTTCGCCCATACAGAGGAAGGTGCGACGACGGTAGCCACCGATTTCTGAGACAGGAGCCTGAGAAATGCAATCCTCTACCGTGATACGGGAAGCATCACGCTGGGTTACTACAGCCGAACCAGCCAGATGGCGGAAATTCACCATTCTCACCCAACCATCTTTCACCTTATTAATATATACACCCTCCCAGGCATGGTTTTCATCCTTCGGATTGGTAGCATCATATTCAGAATCTATCGTGAGATTTTCTACACCCACATTCTTCAAGCGCCAGTCATTACCGGCGATGCGCTGAACGAAGCATTCCGCATCATCCTGACCGAGCGACATGGATAAAGGAGCATCCAACTGCAATCCTCCCTTTCCATCAGAAACCACACTACGGGTCCAGCGCACATCGATTTCTCCCGGATGCCAGCCCCAATAGCCCAGATCCTTGCCTGCACCAAAGTCAGCACAGCCCATCTTCTGAATCCATTCCTTGGTAGAAGGTCGGACAATCAGGATCTCATCGCCCATCTTGCAGCCGGCAGGCAGTGTCACCTTCCGCTCTCCCAACTTCCAGGGAGCAGACAGTTTCATTGGTTCGCCCAGCATCTGCATCTGCTTTTCGCTTTCCAGATACACCACCGCCCCACGGTCTACACCTTTTTTATATAGCACCGTCTGATTGCGGTCAGTACCTCTCAGCACCACGCCCGAAGTCTGGATGCGAAGTGGCTGTGAGAGTTCGAATACGCCCTTGTCGAGCAAGACAGCCCCTCGTAGTCCCGTCTTCTTATCCATTTTGCGGGCAGAAACAAAGTCGATGGCTTTCTGTATGCGAGCGCTCTGGTCGCCTTCTTTCCATTTCACGAAGACCACAACGTCCGCATCCGGAATCGCCTTTTCGCTCTGCTGGTAGCCCACGTAGCTAAAATCAAACGCGAAGGGTTGCGCAAAGATTTGCACAACCCCTACTAACGTAAATATCCATATAGAAAATAATCTTTTCATACCTCTTGTTTCATCAGAGTTTTTATAACCTTACGGAAACTGTTTATTTTTTCTTTGCCGCTTCAATACGCTTATACCACCCCTCGCGCTCCGCCTTCAGGTCGTAGCCCCGTTTGGTGAGCCAGTTATTGATGCGTCCTTTGTATTTTCCGAACCAGCCATGTTTAGCCTTGGAATTTTCGGCATCAATGGCAAACTCGCGAGCTTCTTTCAACCAATTGAGAATTTGGAGTTTCTCGTTTTCTTTCAGAGAAGGAATCATCTCCAGATGAGCCTGATAGGTTTTCGGAACGACACCGAAGGTCATACCATCCTTCACCTGCTCTACCTGCTTCTCTGAGAGATAGTTTTCCAGATTGGCAGCAAATTCAAAGTGGTGCTTATAGAGTTCCGCATCACGCTCAGCCTTATTCTTGCCGAACTTCTCATAGATATCGTTCAGCAGGAAATAACGGTTACAGATGATGTGGAGCACATTCTGCTTGCTGCTTTTATCAGTCAGTTGCAGCGCATCCACGATTTTCTGCGAACGGGCGATAATGTTGTTCACATACTTGGCATCACGCCCCACGCTGTCGAGCTGTACCTGTGCTCCTGCTCCCAAAGGAAGCAAGAGCAGACAGGCTGCGCCTAACAACTTATTTCTCAAAAGTTTTTTCATATTCTTGTCATGCATTAAGAAATGAGTCCGGAGAAACAACTCCGGGCATTCATTTCTGATTTACAGGAGTTTTCCCTTCTCAGCCAAAGTATCGTGGTTGTTCTTCATGTCAGTCCAATCCACCTTTTCCTTGGTGCTGATACCATTGATATACTTCTCGATATTGGTATATCCGTCACCCGTGCAATCCTTGTTGGCATCGCTAGGATCGTTAGGATTCAGGCCGTTGGCAATCTCCCACTCATCAGGCATACCGTCACCATCTGTATCTACATAAGGCTTCACCTTCTTATATTTAGGGAATCCACCAACCTGGCAGATGTCTGTGATGATACCCAACTTATAGGAATCCTTGTCCAGACGGCGGTACTTAAAACTGCCATCTTCAGCCTTCGACTTGTCAGCCAATCCCCAGAAGTCGCCGTATGGATTCTTCTTAGGCAGTTTCTTTACATAGTAAGCCTGACCGGTACGAACCTCTTCTACGATGCGCTGGTCCACGATATCGCGGGAAGGAATGGTTGCACCCACATTCTCAAGTACCTTATCAAAAGTCTGGTCCTTAGGAATAATGGTCATGTGTGGCATGGCGAATGGTTCGTTAGAACGCATCAGAGCCTTTACATCTGCAGGTATTCCATTTGGAAGATCCTTATCAGCAATCTGAATACCGCCGTTCCAGTTATCCTTGGTTACAGCCTCGTTGCCTTCTACGATATTTCCTTCAGCATAAATACGACCATACTGAGCCCAAGGGAAGAGTTTGTTGCTTCGGCTTTCGCTCTTCACGATACGGTAGCTGATGGCACCCTTCGGAGTAAGAGGTCCTGGCTTATAATAGTTGTTGATGAAGTTGCTCATGGTTGAGAACTCACCACCATCTGCTGTACGATGTACCCAGTTGTAAACGATGTTGTTCACGAAGTTGAACACACCACCCCATCCGATAGAAGGGTTACGGCCTGTATTATCCGCCCAGAGGTTACGCATGAAGGTAGAATTCTCTCCACCGATTGTACTGCCAAAGGCATGGTTCCAAGTATCGAGTGCCTTGGCAGAGATGGTATTCTGGATGGTTACATTCACCGTTGGCACCTTGCGTTTTGGCTTACCGTCGTGCAAATCGAACATATGGCGGTAGAAAGAGATATTCTCATCCAGACCAAACTCGCAAGAGCAGTGGTCAATCATGATGTTACCTACCGGATTACCACCGAAAGAATCCTCACGATACCATACATGGGTATTACCACGGCGGAAACGCATGTGGCGAACGATGACATCATGGGTATCAACCTGGAAAGATTCACCCGAAATCATCACGCCCTCACCAGGAGCTGTCTGTCCGGCGATGGTGATATAAGGAGCACGGACAATGATTGGAGTCTTCAATACAATATTTCCCGATACATTGAAGACAATGATGCGGGCATCACCCTGTTCGCAAGCCCAACGGAAAGAACCAGGACCAGCATCATTGAGATTGGTCACAGTCAGCACCTTGCCGCCACGGCCACCGAAGGTAAACATACCGCCACCCTCAGCACCTGGGAATGCAGGAATCTTAGCCTGGCGCAAATCGTATGGACGGGAAGCCCATGGCACATAAGGACGTCCTGCCATTGCCTCTTGTTTTACAATAGGGAAAGCCACAGCCCAAGCAGAATCAGAATGGGCAGTCCATGCAGCTTGCATAGAATCAATCTTCGCCTGAGCCTCCTTTGTAATAGTAGGATACTGAGCGAAAGTTGCTGCTGGCAAGATAGTCAATGCCATCGCAGCGAAAATCTTCTTACTTCTTTGCATTGTTTTAATATTGTTTGTTCGTTATATCTTAAAGACGCCTTTCCCTTTCTTTTGTCCTCAATGAACATGCGCATTTTTCCGGGAACAGGTGGGGACATTTCATCCGCAGGAACGTCTTACACCTATAATATATAAACGAAAGTTACTTATCTATTATTTTATTGAAACATAAAACAAAAAACATAAAGTTGAAAAATGATGAACAGAAGATGCTTCCCCTTAGTTGCCGCTTCGCTGATGGCGCTTTCAAGCCAGGCGCAGCAATTTGATTTCAATATCGCCAGCAGAAAGGCTGCTGAAGTTACAGCCCTCAATTTCACTCCCGTTGGCGTGAAGCAGGGCAATACATACCAGTTTGCTCTGGGTGGACTGGAGATTACACTCGATACTCCCGTAAAAGACCAGATTATCAAATCCAACTGGTTTAAGCAGGGCATACAGTTGGGCGACCGACTCACCAGCGATGGTATCGTAGTATATCCGTCAAAAGGCGATAATGCCCAGCTCCGCATCACCATCCGAGGTCTGAAACCGGGGCATCACTCTCTCCTTGCCTATCACAACATCGTAGACGGACTTACCGGCAATATTCCTTCTATCCAGGTTTCCAGAGAGAAGGAACAGATAATCACCGTGAAGAAGGGCAAGAAACGTATCCAGCAGAAGAGCATGATGCAGGAGATTCTTGCACAGGATATTAAGCAGACCGTAAGAGAGATGAAGGCATCGCAGAGCGGCCAGTCGTACATTGAATTTGATGTAACCGACGACCAGCCTGTAGTTATCCACTATCAGTTACAAGGTGTGGATAACGCAAACAACACGCTCACCATCAATGGTTTGGCATTCGACAAAGCCAACCCGAAAGCCACCGCTCTCAACCCTTATCCTGCCGATGATGATCTTCACGTCAATGCAGAAGGAGGCAAGGTTGTTCTTCGCTGGCAAGCCGGCGAAGGTGCCAAGCAACACCTTATTTATATAGGACAGCGCGCCGACCAGTTGAAGAAGGTTGCCACCACAGAAGAAGCCGCTTTCGAAGTCACCGGTCTCAGCAGCGCCAACGATTATTACTGGCGTGTAGACGAGGTAGATGCCAACGGCAAGGTTTCAGAGGGCGAAGTATGGAACTTCCGTCCACGCCGTCTCGCCTTCCCAGGTGCCGAGGGATATGGAAGATTTGCTATCGGCGGTCGTGGCGGTTCGGTTTATCATGTTACCTCTTTAGAAGATAACCCTGAGAATCCGCAGCCAGGCTCTCTCCGATACGGAATCACAAAGGTTAAGGGACCTCGTACCATCGTCTTCGATGTTGCCGGCATCATCGACCTGAAAGACCGTCTGGTTTGTTCCGATCCATTCATCACGGTAGCCGGACAGACTGCACCCGGCAAGGGAATCCTTCTCCGTGAGCATCCTTTCGGTTTCGGCTCAGAAGGCATCTTCCGCTTCATCCGTCTCCGACTGGGAAAATATCTCGATAAAAACGGCAAGACCATTACCCTCGACGGACTGGGTGCTGCAGGCTGCGACAATACCATCATCGACCACTGTTCGGTAGGCTGGACCATCGACGAGGCTTTCTCCAGCCGCAACGGCAAGAACATCTCTTTCCAGCACAACCTCATCTCCGAAGCACTCAACCAGGCTGGTCATCAGAATTATGTCAACGCCAAGCATGGTTATGCTGCAACCATCGGTGGTAATGTAGGCTCGTTCCACCACAACCTGCTTGCCAACAACGAAGGAAGAAACTGGAGTATGGGTGGCGGACTGGACGGAGCCGGATATTATGCCGGAAAGCTCGATCTCTTTAATAATGTAGTATACAACTGGGGCAACCGTGCCTGCGACGGAGGAGCCCACGAAGTAAACTTTGTTGGCAACTATTACAAGATGGGACCTGCCACCAGCATGAAATATATCCTCAATGCCCAGTTGGAAGGTATCGGCCAGGGAAGTCAGGCTTACTACATGCACGATAATATCCGCCAGAACTATGTGGGCGATATGAAACAGAATGCAGGAGCTGTGGCAGGAAAGCATGGAGAACTGGTCAGCGACAAGGAAGGCGAAACCTACAAATATACCACTTCTCACGGACAGGTAGTCAACTGGAAGGTATTTACCGACAAACCATTCTTCCCATCCTATGCCAAGGTAGAAAGTGCCCGCGCTGCCTTCAAGAACGTATTGAGCGATGTGGGAGCCAACCAGCCTTTCCTGGATAATCACGATACCCGAATGGTGAACGAGACGTTAGCCGGAACTACCACGACAGTAGGCAGTCAGAGTGGCAAGAAGGGACTTATCGACAGCGAGGAAGATAAGGGATGCGAAGGTTTCAAGGGCTTGAATATCACAGAGGCAAAGCGCGAAGCCAACTGGGATACCGACCAGGACGGAATGCCAGACTGGTGGGAGGAAGTGAAAGGCGTAAGTGATGGAAATACCGATGAAAACGCAGATGGCTACACCAATCTCGAAGAATATCTCAACTGGCTTGCCGAGCCTCACTTCACCCTCAAGCAGAGCGAAAGCGTAACCATCGACATGAAGAAATACTTTGCCGGCTACACCAACAATCCTCAGTTTGAATGCGAGGCTAAGGGTGATGCGATGAGCAAGATGAGTCATGATACGGGTGCCAACGAGGGTGAATATATCTTCACCGCCAACGAAGATTGTGGCAAGGCGCTCGTAGATTATACTGTCAAAGTAAGCGATGATGACAACATCAGCACCTATACCCGCACCTTCCATTTCTATCTGACAGACGGTTCTGCAACAGGCATTCAAAACATTCAGACCTCAACCGCAGCCGATAGCTACGAGGTATACAATGCTGCAGGTATCAAGGTGAGAAAAGGCAAGAATCTCGATTCTCTCCCATCAGGTGTTTATATCATCAAGGCATTGAAGGATGGCAAGGTAATCAGTTCGAAGAAAACTTGCATACAATAAGGTTATCTGCACCTTAGAAAGTGCATTTTCATATAACTCTGCATTCTGAGAGATGCAAAAAAGGGAGCGCAACCATTAGTGATGCGCTCCCTTTTATGATTGTTTCTTTTATCTTAAAATTCTAACCGAATAACGTCAGATTATTTCTGAACGAACTTCTTGCCATTCTCGATAACGAGACCCTTATAAGAAGCATTCACCTGCTGGCCAGCCATATTATAGCGAACAGACTTCTTGGCAGAAGTTGAGGACAAGCCCGCTAGGCGTTCCGGCGGATTTGCAATCTGCCGTTTAAAAAGGCTCGACCTATTTCCTTGCGGATTTGCAATCCGCCTCAAGCGAGAATGCAGCATCACGATCTTGGAGATATGAAAAGCCTACGGCTGGGGATTACAAATCCCCAATAAAGAGGTCGAGCCTTTTTTGTCTGCGGATTGCAAATCCGCAGGAACGCCTAGCGGACTCGCGTTACTTATTACGCCTAACGGACTTGCGAGCCTGTATTATGGACTTACGGAACACCCTCTCTTCTTGTTGCTGGAAAACATAGGATATGTTGGTGAGATAGTTAGTATCTCCGGTCGCACAACAGGTGATGTGCATGCGGTGGTCAACTGTTGTGCGCCAACTATTAACCAGACTTAGACATACCCTCCTACAGAAAATATCAGATACAGAAAACGGGGTGCATTCTCTAAAAAGAAAACACACCCCGCAACCTTAATATATTATGTTATGACTATATCGTCATTCCTCTCTTGACATTACTCAGCCAATGGGTCGAAGGTACCATTGGCACCACCATTGTTGTAATCACCCCAACCGATAGTCTGAGGCAAAGCCTTGTTGGCGATAGATGCACCAGAAGTGAAGCCTAAGAAGTAATACTTAGGACGGAAGTTCATGTAGAGGAGATTCTTGTTAGAATCGTAACCGTCACCCTTCTGTACCTTCATTACCAAGTTGTCCTTATACCATGTAGACAAGTTCTCGAGCTGAGTATTCAAATCATCCTTACGGAGATCAACACCATCAGGACGCTCAGTACCAGCTTTCAACAATGGGTCAGAATTGAAAGTTGTACCACCTACGCCATACTTATCAGCAACACGATACTGGATATTCTCACGACGCTGACCGTTCAACGCCTTGAAACCAAGCCATGTACAGGTATTGCCACCCCAACCAGTCAATGTCCATGTAGAAGGAGCACCTTCTACCTTGCCAGTACCACCATCGAAGAGCATCCAACGGCGGAGGTCATCGAAACGCTTACCCTCGTAAGCAAACTCAATCTGGCGCTCATAGAGAATCTGAGAGATACAGGTAGCCTGATCATTGTAAGCTGCAGGTGTGATACCATCATCCTCTGAATTAGCAGCTGAATAACCAGCACGCTCACGAATCTGCTTAACATATCCTACAGCCTCATCCAGATGGCCAGCACCTGCTGCAACCTCAGCAAGGTTCAGGAGAACCTCAGCATAACGGAGTTCAATCAACGGAGCAGCAGAATAGAATGGAGCAGCACCCTTGGTATCAAGAGCTACGTACTTATAAAGAGGAGAAGAATTAACATCCAAATCATCACTCTTCTTGCGTACATATACACCCTGACGACTCTTCAACAGGTTGTCTGCACCATAAGATTCACCACTCTCAGGGTTGCCGGCATCATTCATGCTGGTATACCATACATAGTTCCAAAGTACATAGTTGGCACCATCAGAAGGGTTGTTGGCATCACGCTCTGACGCATTACCATCGTAAGCCCAACGGAAGCCTGGGAAAGCGAAGGTACGGTAGAAACGCTTGTCACGATTCAGGAATGGAGTCAAGTAATCCAAAGTCTTCTCTGAACGTGCCAACTTGGTATAAGTATCGCAACTTTCAGGAAGCTTACCGTCTGACATCGGGAACATATTAATCAGCATCTGAGAAGCATTCTTACCGCTACCACCTGTATTAGCCGGACGAATCTGACGCTCCCAGTTGTTGTTCTTCTGATTATCGAGACCATCACCTGTTACATTATTATATAAGGTAACGAACACAGCCTCAGGATTATTACCACCATCGGTAAA
>OLEF01000489.1_pt1 | contig 9144 bp, 10 predicted proteins | sample 1602171 | NCBI WGS metagenome assembly OLEF01 (sample SAMN02675048, study PRJEB24791) | human gut metagenome, SKBSTL034 | isolation source: stool | host: Homo sapiens | place: USA
GACCCGCGACCCCAACCTTGGCAAGGTTGTGCTCTACCAACTGAGCTATTTCCGCGTTATGTGGGTGCAAAGGTAATGCTATTTCTTTAAATCTCCAAACGATTTACATTTTTTAAGATAAGAAAGCGCCATTTTTTTTCGTTTGCCCTCCATTTCTGCTTAGTTTCCCACGTATATATCGGTTCCTTGGCCGCCGTAGGTTACCCGATATTGCATCAGCGGCTTGTCGCTTTTGCTCTTTCCGCCGCTTGTGATGGTTCCGTTTTCCAGGCTGTAGATGCGTTTGCATTTGTCGCAAATTACCGATTGGCGGTTGCCGGTCCATTCCAGCGGATAGTTGGTGCCGCCATATTGTTCCAGACAGTTGGGGCATTGGCGGTCCCAGGCTACAGGTCCGCTGAAGTTTGTAAGTCCCATGATGAAGCCATTCTTCCTGGCATCTTTAGGGTCGTTTCCCGCTCCCAAATAGGTATAGTTGGCATAATTCTCCTTGGCTGTAGAGAGGATGATGGTTTCCGTCTGGTTTTTCCCATCGTTTAATGTAGAATAGATATTCCAGGCTCCTTTCACCTTTTTGGCGCTAACCATCGTGTAGACGCCCGTTCCGTTGAGGGCTGTTTCCAGACTTGTGCCCGGATGGTATTGTGACTTGAAATAGAACTGGCAGGGATATTTGGTGCTGATGCTGTTTTCTGCATCGCACGAACAAAGTAAGAGCATAGCTATTCCAGCCATGCTCTTCACCTTATTATATATATATACCTTATTATATATGCTATTCTTCATGCAGAAACCTTTCTGTCTTTATTTCAGAAGATTCTTCTCGGCATTCTCCATGCGCTCGAAGTGGAATTCAGAGAGGGTCTGCTCCATCAGCGCCTGAATCTTGTCGTTGCAGAGATTGCCGATGCTGCCTTCGTGAGTATGATGAATATCCTTGTTTGGCTTGAATTCGCCAGCCTCGATTTCCAGTCCAACCTTCTTGTAAGCATCGCGGAATGGCATTCCGTTGGCTGCAAGCTGGTTCACTTCTTCTACTGAGAACATAGGGTCGTAGCGAGGATCGTCAAGAATATGCTCGTTCACCTCCATCTTGTTGATGATGTAGGCAGCCATCTGCAGACAGTCTTTCAACTCGTCGAAGGCAGGGAGGAACACTTCCTTGATAATCTGGAGATCGCGGAAATAGCCTACTGGCAGGTTGTTCATGATGAGCATTACCTGCTGTGGAAGGCTCTGGAGCTTGTTGCTCTTGGCGCGAATCAACTCGAATACGTCTGGATTCTTCTTGTGTGGCATGATGCTCGAACCGGTGGTGCACTCCTTAGGCAATTTCACGAAACCGAAGTTCTGACAGTTGAACATACAGGCGTCGAAAGCCATCTTTGCCAAAGTTCCTGCCACGGTAGCCATGGCGAAAGCCACGTTGCGCTCCATCTTTCCTCTGCCCATTTGTGCATAAACCACATTATAGTCCATGCTGTCGAAACCGAGAAGTTCGGTGGTCATGGTGCGGTTCAATGGGAATGAACTTCCATAGCCGGCAGCGCTACCCAATGGGTTGCGGTTGGTCATGCGGTAAGCAGCCTGAAGGAAGAGCATGTCATCGGCAAGTCCTTCAGCATAAGCGCCAAACCAGAGACCGAATGATGAAGGCATAGCCACCTGCAGATGGGTGTAGCCCGGCATCAGCACGTCCTTATACTGGTTGCTCTTCTGAATCAGCTCGTCGAAGAGAATCTTCACGGCGTCCACAATCTCCTTCAATTCATGACGGGTGAAGAGTTTGAGGTCTACGAGAACCTGGTCGTTGCGTGATCTACCCGAATGAATCTTTTTGCCCATGTCGCCCAGTTTCTGGGTGAGCATCAGTTCTACCTGGGAATGAACGTCTTCCACGCCGTCTTCTATTACGAATTCGCCCTTGTCGGCGATGGCGTAGATGTTTTTCAGTTCGGCAAGGAGCTGGGTGAGTTCATCTTTCTCCAGGAGTCCGATGCTTTCGAGCATGGTGATGTGTGCCATACTGCCCAGCACGTCATACTTGGCGAGATAGAGGTCGAGTTCGCGGTCTCTTCCTACGGTGAATCTTTCAATTTCCTTGTTTACTTCGAAGTTCTTTTCCCAAAGTTTATGTGCCATAATTTCTTTATTTATTAATTAGGGTGTCCAGTTCTGTGTTCCAGTTTTTAGTATCAAAAACAATGTAATAACCATCTAAGTCATTGATAATCATTCGCTAAATAAACTATAATCTTGTGCGAATCTACATCAGACTTTTTGATAGTTAAATTTGTCTTATATTTTGTGCTTAATTTACTGATTTACAGTGTGTTAAGTTGCTAAAACATAATCAAAAACGAGAACATGGAACTGGACACCCTATTTATTAATCCTGGTAAGGAATCATCGCAAGCGCATCAGCAATTTTTTCGATGCCTTCCTGCAATGGCTTCTTCACCATACCCTTGATAAACATGTTAAGTTCTGCCTTGATGGTGAGTTTCATTTTGCATGAGAACTCGCCTGTAGGGAGCAGCTGAATCCAGAAGTTGAAAGGAACAGGGCTGTTTTCTGTTTCAAACTTGATGGTTTTAGGCTCCTCGCGGTCGATGATGCGCATCTTGATTTCACCCACCATAGGTGCTGTGATAGAGATGCTGTCGCTATCAAACTTGAGGTCCTTCAGCTTTTCCATTTCCTTTCTCTTGTCCTCAGGAATCTGGTCTTTCACCTGCTCGAATCGGTCTTTGAGCATCTGCAGGTTGTTCAGATCGCTCAATGTACGGTAAACAGATTCCTGTTTGTGAGGAATCTGTTTGATATTACTTTCGAATGTACTTGTACTCATTATTGATGGGTCAGCTTGATTACTTCTTCCAGTTAGCTGGGTCCTTGCGCCACTCGTGGAGCAGCTCTACGTCTTCCTGTTTGATATAGCCAGTCTCCAGAGCCTCTGCCACTACGTGCTCATAGTCGGTCAAAGTAACCAGCTTTACGTTAGCATCAGCAAAAGCCTTCTCGGCGATAGGGAAACCATAGGTATAGCTAGCTACCATGCCCACAATCTCGTTGCCGTTCTTGCGGAGAGCCTCTACTGCTTTGAGAGAGCTGCCGCCGGTAGAAATCAAGTCTTCTACTACCACAACCTTAGCCTTAGGGTCGAGCTGACCTTCGATGAGGTTCTGCATACCGTGATCCTTTGGTTTAGAACGAACGTATACGAAAGGCATGTTCAGTTCGTCAGCAACCAAAGCACCCTGCGCGATGGCACCAGTAGCTACTCCGGCTACAGCATCAGCCTCAGGGAACTGCTCCAGGATAGCGTGAACGAGCTCAAGCTTTACATAATTGCGGAGTTCTGGGAATGAGAGAGTCTTGCGGTTATCGCAATAGAATGGTGACTTCCAGCCAGAAGCCCATGTGAATGGATCATTAGGCTGCAACTTGATTGCCTTTACTTTCAATAACTTAGATGCGAATTCTTTCTTCAGTTTGTCCATAATCTTTAAAGGATTAAATTATTATTAATTATTTTGCAAAGGTACAATGATTTTTGCACACGGCGGCTATATTTAGGGTTAAAATGTTTTAACTCTCGGCAAAAAGGGCCTTTAGTCGTGTGCGAAACCTACAGTCAGCACGCTTATCTTCATCTTTCCGGCTGCTTTTATCAGGGTTTCCGCACAGGAGATGATGGTGGATCCGGTGGTGCATACGTCGTCGATGATGAGGATATGTTTGCCCTCAAGTTGCGTGATGGGGTGCTCGCCCTGCCCGTCATGATAGGTTGCTGCGGCTTCAAAAACCTGGCTCACGTTTTCCTGTCTTTCCTGCCGGTTCTTGTGGGTTTGGCTTTCGCTAAACTTTTTCCTTTTTACGGCATCCTTGATGATGGTCAGATGGGTGAGTTGCTGGATACCTTTGGCGATGAGAAGACTCTGGTTATAGCCGCGTTCTTTTTCTCGTTTTCGGGTGAGCGGGATGGGGATGATGGCGTCTATTCCGTCGAAGAACTGAATGCCTAACCCCTTCTTTGCCAGCATTCTGCCCAGATAGATTCCCATTTCAGGATGATGCATGTATTTCAGTTGGTAGACGGCTCTAGCCGATGTAGCATGGCTGATGTGATGGAAGAGAGCGCAGCAGCGTTCGATGGGAATCAGATGCCAGAAGAGTTTTGCCATCTCGTTGTCGTAGGGCTGTTTCCAGGTATCGGTTCCCGGCATGCGGAACAGACATTTTATGCATATCATCTCCTCCCCGCCAGCGAGCACATTTCCGCAGATGGCGCAGGTTCGGGGGAAGAATAAATCTAATATGTCTCTTAACAGGCTGGTACGCATGGCTTTACTCTTAATTTTGAGGTTTGGATATTGAACTTGATGCTTTGCTTTAGAATTCCTCTTCGAAATCGATGTTTCCCAGATCTTCTTCCTTCATCCGGTCGATGCATTTGTGGATAACCTCCATGCTGTATCCTCTTCCCAGGGCAAAGCGGATGAGTTTCATCGAGCGTTCATAGTCGTTCTTTGCCTTGATGGTTTTATATTTGTTTTTCATCAGGGGCAGGAGGGTTTCCATATACAGGTCGTCTTCAATCTCTTCGAAGATAGGGTCGGAGATGTCCTTCGGGATATGTTTCATCCACAGCGCCTGTTCCACCTTCCGGCGTCCCCACTTGTTGTATTTTATCTTGTCGTTGATAAAGAAGCGTGCGAAACGTTCGTCGTCGATGAATTTCTTTTCGGTCAGGAAATCCATGTTTCTGGCGATGGCATCTTCGGGCAGTTCCCACTTCTTCATCTTGTCGATCATCTCTTGCGAGCAATGTTCGGCTTGGGTGCAGAGGGTGGTGAGCTTCAGGAGCGCCTGTTGCTCGGTCATCGGCTTTTTATACTTTGAACTTTGAGATTTGAACATGATAATTTTACTTTGAGCTTTGAGATTTGAACATTGAACTTTATGATTTGCCGGCTCGCATCATTCTCTGCTTTCCGAAGGCATCTTCCTTTGTATCAATAGCTTTAAAACCCAATCCTTCCAGCATTTCCCTTGTTTCTTTTTCGTAGATAGGATTGATTTCGAAGTATAATGCACCTCCGGATTTGAGGGCAGAAGAGGCATATTCGGCGATGGCCCTATAGAACTTCAGAGGCTCTTCATCGGGCACGAAGAGGGCGATTCCGGGTTCGTGTTCCAACACATTCTTCTCCATATCCGCTTTCTCCTTTTCGCAGATATACGGGGGATTGCTCACGATGATGTTCCATCTTCCGGTATCCGATGTTTCCGCCAATTTCAGGGCATCTTGATATTCTATTTTTACGTTACCGACATCCAGAAGCGCAATATTTCCCTGTGCTATCTTCAAGGCATTTTCCGAAATATCCCAACCCGTAACCTCCGAGCCGCCGATGTCCAGTCCCAGCGTAATGGCGATGCAGCCCGAACCCGTACAGATGTCCAGGATGCGGATGGTATTTTCTTCCTTCTCTCCTTCCGTAATCCCTTTGTTTTCAGTCGCATCTTTTTTTATCCACTCGCAGAGTTCCGCCGTTTCGGGTCTCGGAATCAGCACGCCCGGCTCTACATGGAAGGTTCTTCCTGCAAAGTCAGCTTCGCCCAGAACATACTGTACAGGTTCGCCTTTTTGCAATCTTCTGATAATTTCTTCCAGTTTTCTTTCTTCATCTGCAGATAATTCATTAACTTTGCCGCAGATTATGTCGGTCAGCGTCATTCCGTACTTCACATCGAGCACGGTGCGGACGATAGCCTGTGCTTCGCCCGCCTCATATAGAGGGGTAATGGATTGCCAAAGTTGTTGATACGTTTTCATCTCTAAATCGTATATTATGATTTGAGAGCAAAGGTACGACATTTTATCGAAAAGTAAGTAAAAAACGAAGAAAAGTTTTAGATATGGAACAAAATAATGTTTCTTTTCAGAATGTGAAGACGGGCGAACCGTTGTCGCAAAAGGAAATAGACGAAATGTTTATGCGCCGCTGTCTGCAGCTGGCGAAAAACGGAAGAGAGAATGCCAAACCCAATCCGATGGTGGGAGCCGTTATCGTGAGTGGGGATGGTAGAATCATCGGCGAAGGCTATCATGTAAGATGCGGAGAAGGGCATGCTGAAGTCAACGCCTTTGCTTCAATTAAGCCCGAGGATGAGCATCTATTAAGCCAAGCTACCATCTATGTGAGTCTTGAACCCTGCTCTCATTATGGCAAGACGCCGCCTTGCGCCGATTTGATAGTAAGAAAAGGAGTAAAGCGATGCGTTTGTGGCTGCGTAGATCCCTTTGCCAAGGTTCAGGGCCGCGGTATCCGCAAGATTCGCGAGGCAGGCATTGAAGTAACTGTAGGCGTTCTGGAGGCGGAATGTCTCGAACTCAACAAGCGCTTCATCACCTTTAACACCCATCAGCGTCCTTACATCATCCTGAAATGGGCGCAGACCGCGAATGGCTTTCTTGACAACGGGGGTAGGGGTATGGCTATTTCCTCGCCTTTCACCAAGATGCTCTCCCACAAGTTGCGTGCTGAGAACGATGCCATCCTCATAGGCCGCGTAACCGATGAGCGCGACCACAGTCAGCTCAACGTTAGAGATTGGAGCGGCAAGGACCCGATGCGCCTGGTCATCGACCGCCATCATCCTTGTTTCGAAGGTCTGGATTTCTCACGGGGCAAGACGGAAGTGTTGCAGCAAATCATGCAGTACTTATATAATAATAAGGTGCAGTCGCTGATAGTAGAGGGAGGCGCCATCACTCATCAGGCATTCCTCGATGCTGGACTTTGGGATGAAATCAGGGTAGAAACGTTGTTGTCCACATCTGTGGAAAACTCCGTAACTTCTGGAACGCCAGCGCCTATGCTTCCTCATAACGTCCGGTTAATCAGCCACGAGGCGTATGATGGAAATGTTATCAACACCTACGAGCGGATGTAATCTTCTTATAGATTTGCTTTTCCCTTCGGCCAGCGATTTTCAATTCACAGATGACACAGATTTAGTGGCGTATGCCCAATTCAACATTCAACACTTAACATTCAAGAAAATGAGTAACAGATTTACATCGCGTCTGAGCGATGATGACGATTTCAAGCGAGACGAACTGATACGTAAGATTGAGCATTCGGTAGAGCAGATGACGCTCTCAGAACTGGAAGCCCTGTCCTACGATATGTTTACCAAGGGTTATATGGAGGATTATTAGATTCCTGTTTTAACATAAATAGTTTCGAAGACTGATGCAAGTACTTACGAAAGCCGATAAATAATGAGGTTTCTGTCCAACAATTAGACGCCGGTGTCTAATTGTTGGACAGTTTGTTTAATGAGGCTTTTTATCTAAGGAATTGATTATCAGGAGAAATGCTGTTTTGGCACGGCTCTTGTCCTTATCATGCCAAAATGAAGAAGATTATGAAAAGAACAGGAATATTAATAGGATGGCTGGTCTGGACGGCTGGCGCCTCGGCACAGAGCTGGAGCCTTGACGACTGTATGAAATACGCCGTGGAGCACGCTACGGAGGTGAAGCGGGAGGTGGTGAATGCCCGCCAGCGCAAGCAGGATTACCAGCATGCTGTGGCAGGATTCCTGCCTACCGTTACGGGTGGCGTACAGGGACAGTACGCCTGGGGACGAAACATCGACCCGGAAACCAATACTTATAATAATGTAACGACATTCAACAACTACTATCAGCTTTATGCCGAACTGAATGTCTTCGACGGTTTCGCCACCATCAACGCCTTGAAGCAGGCTAAATTGAGCCGGGATTATTCAGCCACGGCGTTGCAGAAGATTCAGGACGACCGGGCCATCGACGTGATGCAGAAATATGTGGATGCTGCCTATGCTGAGGCTAGCATTCAGATAGCAAGCGAGAAACTGAACGAAAGCAAGCGGATGCTGGCGAAGATGAAGCGTCTGTATGAACTGGGCGAGAAGGGACGCCCGGATGTGGTGCAGATGGAATCGCAGGTGGCAGAAGATGAATACAATCTTACGCATCAGGAGAATGTGGCAAAACAGAGTCTGCTCGCCTTGAAATCCGCGATGAATTTTCCGGTGGATGAAGAACTGAAAATCCAGATAGCTGAAGAGCGGAATCTGAAGCTAAAGGCAGAAAATAAAGAGGTTTCAGAATCTGGAGTAAACTACGAAACCGTTTACCAGGCCTTCCAGCATATTTCTCCCGATTTGAAGTCGGCAGAATACGAAGTAGAGCGGGCACGGTATGATTACAAGATTGCAAAAGGCAGATTGCTGCCATCACTCTCTCTCGGTGGTGGCATTTCTACCAATTATTATAAGAATCTCTCTCAGAAAGGGCAATACGATGGGTTTGCCTCGCAGTTTCACAACAACCAGGGCGAATACCTCGCATTGACCCTTTCCATACCTATTTATAATAGCGACCGATGGCACAGCGTGAAGAAGGCACGCAACGACTGGCAACTGGCACAGGTGAACCTGGAGGAAACCCGTCGCAAGCTTCACGACCAGATAGCCCAGGCGGTAATGGATGCAGAGGGTTACGCCAAGGAGTTGCATCAGATGCAGAAGAAGGTGGCCTCTGATTCGCTCGCCTATCACATGTCGAGCCGGAAGTTTGAAGAAGGAATGCTTTCCACCTTCGATCTTCATACCGCAGCCCAGACGCTTCTGGAAAGCAGAATCAAGGAACTCCAGATGCAGATGTTGCTCATCATCAAACAGAGGTTAGTAGGTTATTATCAGGGAGAAAATTTAATAAGATAAATTATGGATATAAAGATAGAAAAGAAAAAATATCTCGTGCCTCGCAAGTACTGGGCATGGATTGGCGGAGGAGCGGTTTTGATCGCAGTCCTCATTTGGTTGGGATTGGGCAATTTCTCTTCCACCCTGAAGGTGGACAGGAAGGGATTGAGCATCGGAACCGTAGAGAAGGCGCAGTTCAACGATTATGTTTCGGTGGATGGACAGGTGGTTCCTATCTCCGTGGTACAGATCAGTTCCGAGGAAGGCGGTATTGTTCTGGAGAAAGTGGTGGATGAAGGTGCCCACGTGAACAAGGGTGATGTAATCGTGAAACTGAGCAATTCGAATCTCGATCTGGAGATTCTGAATGCCGAAAGC
>OLEF01000490.1_pt1 | contig 9140 bp, 5 predicted proteins | sample 1602171 | NCBI WGS metagenome assembly OLEF01 (sample SAMN02675048, study PRJEB24791) | human gut metagenome, SKBSTL034 | isolation source: stool | host: Homo sapiens | place: USA
AGTTACGGGGTCAATTTGCCGAGTTCCTTAACAACCCTTCTCCCGTTGGCCTTAGGATTCTCTCCTCATCTACCTGTGTCGGTTTGCGGTACGGGCACCTTAGCATACCTCAGAGCTTTTCTCGCCTCCGAACATCGCGGACTTCGCTACTCTTATTTCGCTCCCTTTCGCCCGGGTCAACCAACGCCCGGGTTCCGCTATTTCGAAGTGTCCCTCTGTTTAAGTTTCGGTGGTTACGGAATTTCTACCGTATGTGCATCGCCTACGCCTCTCGGCCTGAGCTTAGCTCCCGACTTACCTTGGGCGGACGAACCTTCCCCAAGAAACCTTAGATTTTCGGCCATTATGATTCCCACATAATTCTCGCTACTCATTCCGGCATTCTCACTCGAGTACAGTCCACCAGTGCTTCCGCTCTGACTTCACCCCATACTCGACGCTCCCCTACCCCTGTACCTAAGTACAAGCCCAAGCTTCGGTTTCATGCTTAGCCCCGTTATATTTTCCGCGCAGAGTCACTCGACCAGTGAGCTATTACGCACTCTTTTAATGAGTGGCTGCTTCTAAGCCAACATCCTGGTTGTTTTCGCAATTCCACATCGTTTTCCACTTAGCATGAATTTGGGACCTTAGCTGTGGGTCTGGGCTGTTTCCCTTTTGACAACGAAACTTATCTCACGCTGTCTGACTGCTATGCATCAATTATCCGGCATTCAGAGTTTGATAGGTCTTGGTAACCTTATCGGCCCCGCCACCATTCAGTGCTTTACCTCCGGTAATCTAACATAACGCTAGCCCTAAAGCTATTTCGGGGAGAACCAGCTATCTCCGAGTTCGATTGGAATTTCTCCGCTATCCACAAGTCATCCGCCACCATTGCAACGGGGGTCGGTTCGGCCCTCCATGAGATTTTACTCTCACTTCAGCCTGCTCATGAATAGGTCACCCGGTTTCGGGTCTATGGCAACGAACTTTACGCCCTATTCAGACTCGCTCTCGCTTCGCCTCCGGTACTCAATACCTTAAGCTTGCTCGTTACTATAACTCGCCGGACCGTTCTACAAAAAGTACGTCATCACACTTTAACGTGCTTTGACTGCTTGTAAGCACAAGGTTTCAGGTTCTCTTTCACTCCCCTCCCGGGGTCCTTTTCACCTTTCCCTCACGGTACTGCTCCTCTATCGGTCATCAGGTAGTATTTAGGCTTGGATGGTGGTCCACCCGGTTTCCCACGGGGTTTCACGTGTCCCGCGGTACTCTGGATCCAGACTGCCAGTCTTCATTTTCAGATACAGGGCTCTCACCTTCTGTGGCCGGCTTTCCCACGCCGTTCTCTTAATTTCCTCTGGTCATGATGTCTGTCCGCAACCCCGAAGAACTTGCGTCCCTCGGTTTGGCCTCCTCCGCGTTCGCTCGCCACTACTAGCGGAATCTCGGTTGATGTCTTTTCCTGGCCCTACTTAGATGTTTCAGTTCAGGCCGTTCCCTTCGTACGCCTATTTGATTCAACGCACGATGCTCAAGTATTGCTTGAGCGGGTTCCCCCATTCGGAGATCCACGGATATAACGGATATTTGCTCCTCCCCGTGGCTTATCGCAGCTTGTCACGTCCTTCGTCGGCTCCTGATGCCAAGGCATTCCCCTTGCGCTCTTTTCAGCTTGACCTATCGAATCATTTGCTGATCCTCAAAGTTGAATTATGCAGGCAATTTAACAGGATTTTCGAAATTGTAATTGTTACCCATCTATACGATGTTCCACAATTAAAACTAAAAATACGTTCTTCTGTTCTTTCAAACAAAAGACCTCTCTGTTGCCTTGCTTATCACTTCTTCATTACATTGTTCAGTTTTCAAGGTTCGATCTTCCAACTGCTTTTGCAGCCAGATTTGAAGATCTGTCTTACGCCAGGTCTTCAAATCCAACGACAAATGTCACTGGTATGGTGGGCCCGAGTGGGCTCGAACCACCGACCTTACGATTATCAGTCGTACGCTCTAGCCAGCTGAGCTACGGGCCCGTTCGTCGACACAAGCTCCATATCCCTCCCCGCACTGCATGCAGTACGTCTCGCTCATTTCGCTGTGTCTCCTCTTCCTCGCAGACCCGCTTCGCTGGGCTCTGCTCGGATTTTGAACGATTGGCTATTATATTGTTTTTTCGCTCCCCGCAAAAGCGTATGCTTTTGTGGGATGGTGGAGATAGTCGGGATCGAACCGGCGACCTCCTGCTTGCAAGGCAGGCGCTCTCCCAGCTGAGCTATATCCCCAAGCTATCTTCGCTTCCCGCAGACTTCATCGCCTGCGCCCTCTAAATTAAACAACGAAAAGTCTTCAGCACCCTGACCTTAGGACGTTACAAGCTTATCTTTCAAAGCTTGAAGTCTCCTTAGAAAGGAGGTGATCCAGCCGCTCGTTCTCGAACGGCTACCTTGTTACGACTTCACCCCAATTATCGAACCCACCTTCGGCCGCGCCCTCCTTGCGGTTAGGCTACGGACTTCGGGTGTTCCCGACTCTCATGGTGTGACGGGCGGTGTGTACAAGGCCCGGGAACGTATTCACCGCGGCATGCTGATCCGCGATTACTAGCGATTCCGACTTCATGCAGTCGAGTTGCAGACTGCAATCCGGACTACGATCGGTTTTCTGGGATTTGCTCCACCTCGCGGCTTCGCTGCCCTCTGTTCCGACCATTGTATGACGTGTGAGGCCCTAGCCATAAGGGCCATGAGGACTTGACGTCATCCCCACCTTCCTCCGGTTTGTCACCGGCAGTCTCATTAGAGTGCTCTTGCGTAGCAACTAATGACAAGGGTTGCGCTCGTTGCGGGACTTAACCCAACATCTCACGACACGAGCTGACGACAGCCATGCAGCACCTGTGTCCAGATTCCCTTGCGGGCACTCCCAAATCTCTTCAGGATTCCTGGCATGTCAAGGCTAGGTAAGGTTTTTCGCGTTGCATCGAATTAATCCACATCATCCACCGCTTGTGCGGGTCCCCGTCAATTCCTTTGAGTTTTAATCTTGCGACCGTACTCCCCAGGCGGTCTACTTCACGCGTTAGCTTCGTTACCAAGGATATTAATCCCCAACAACCAGTAGACATCGTTTAGGGCGTGGACTACCAGGGTATCTAATCCTGTTTGCTCCCCACGCTTTCGTGCATGAGCGTCAGTCGCATCCCAGGGGGCTGCCTTCGCCATTGGTGTTCTTCCAAATATCTACGCATTTCACTGCTACACTTGGAATTCCACCCCCCTCTGATGAACTCTAGTCCTGCAGTCACAAATGCAATTCCCAGGTTGAGCCCGGGGATTTCACATCTGTCTTACAGAACCGCCTGCGCACGCTTTACGCCCAGTAATTCCGATTAACGCTTGCACCCTACGTATTACCGCGGCTGCTGGCACGTAGTTAGCCGGTGCTTATTCTTCAGGTACCGTCAGCAGATCATGGTATTAACACAATCCTTTTCGTCCCTGACAAAAGCAGTTTACAATCCGAAGACCTTCATCCTGCACGCGGCATGGCTGGATCAGGGTTGCCCCCATTGTCCAAAATTCCCCACTGCTGCCTCCCGTAGGAGTCTGGGCCGTGTCTCAGTCCCAGTGTGGCTGGTCGTCCTCTCAGACCAGCTACCGATCGTCGCCTTGGTGAGCCTTTACCTCACCAACTAGCTAATCGGGCATCGGCCGCTCCAATTGCGCGAGGTCTTGCGATCCCCCGCTTTCACCCTCAGGTCTCATGCGGTATTAGCCACCCTTTCGAGCAGTTATCCCCCACAATAGGACACGTTCCGATGTATTACTCACCCGTGCGCCACTCGCCACCCAGGAGCAAGCTCCCTGTGCTGCCGTTCGACTTGCATGTGTAAAGCATGCCGCCAGCGTTCAATCTGAGCCAGGATCAAACTCTTTAGTTCAATCTCTGTTTTGTCGCTCTTCGCCGGAATTGAAAGAGAAAGAATTAACTTTCGTCTTTCGGCTTTCCTTCAAAGCGCGAACATTCGTAAGTTTTTTGAGTGCTTATTAAGCTCTCGAAACTGCCGATGTTCACACTTATCGGTTCGTTGAATTCTGATTTTTAAAGAACAGCGCTTCGTTAGAAGCGAAGGATTAAAAGTATATCTAAGTCGTTTGCTTTTGTCAAGTTATTTTCAAACTTTTTCCTCAAGCTACAAACTTAAATTTATAACCCTCTCATAAATAGCAAAAACCCCCAGCTTCTTTCGAAACCAGGGGTTTTCAATTTTGAAGCCTGACAATGTCCTACTTTCACTGGAAATACAACCAACTATCATCGGCGATAAGGTGTTTCACTGTCCTGTTCGGAATGGGAAGGAGTGGGACCACCTCTCTATGGTCATCAGGCAAAGGCTTTGTCCACTAGGGGACGAATTCTTTACTTTGGTCAGAAATGAAGCAAGAGTTATGTGCCTCTTGACTCATGAAATTCTCTTTTTCGACATTCAGCCAAAAAAGCTTCACGGTTATAGGATCAAGCTGCACGAGCAATTAGTATTGGTTAGCTTAGTGTCTCACAACACTTACACACCCAACCTATCAACGTCCTGGTCTCGAACGACTCTTTAGGGAGGTCTAGCCTCCAGGAAGACTTATCTTCAGGCAAGTTTCCCGCTTAGATGCTTTCAGCGGTTATCTCTTCCCCACATAGCTACCCAGCGATGCCACTGGCGTGACAACTGGTACACCAGAGGTGAGTTCACTCCGGTCCTCTCGTACTAGGAGCAACCCCCGTCAATCTTCCAACGCCCACGGCAGATAGGGACAAAACTGTCTCACGACGTTTTAAACCCAGCTCACGTACCTCTTTAAATGGCGAACAGCCATACCCTTGGGACCGGCTACAGCCCCAGGATGAGATGAGCCGACATCGAGGTGCCAAACACCGCCGTCGATATGAACTCTTGGGCGGTATCAGCCTGTTATCCCCAGAGTACCTTTTATCCGTTGAGCGATGGCCCTTCCATACAGAGCCACCGGATCACTATGACCTACTTTCGTATCTGCTCGACTTGTGGGTCTCGCAGTCAAGCACGCTTTTGCCATTGCACTATCAGTACGATTTCCGACCGTACCTAGCGTACCTTCGCACTCCTCCGTTACCCTTTAGGAGGAGACCGCCCCAGTCAAACTGCCTACCATGCACGGTCCCCGGACAGGATAACTGTCCTAGGTTAGAACCTCAAACAAATCAGGGTGGTATTTCAAGGACGCCTCCACTGTGACTAGCGTCACAGTTTCACAGGCTCCCACCTATCCTACACAGATCGGTTCAAAGTCCAATGCAAAGCTACAGTAAAGGTTCATGGGGTCTTTCCGTCTAGCCGCGGGGAGATTGCATCATCACAAACACTTCAACTTCACTGAGTCTCAGGAGGAGACAGTGTGGCCATCGTTATGCCATTCGTGCAGGTCGGAACTTGCCCGACAAGGAATTTCGCTACCTTAGGACCGTTATAGTTACGGCCGCCGTTTACTGGGACTTCGATCAGGAGCTTGCACCCCATCAATTAATCTTCCAGCACCGGGCAGGCATCACACCCTATACGTCGACTTTCGTCTTTGCAGAGTGCTGTGTTTTTAGTAAACAGTCGCAGCCACCAATTATCTGAGACCTCTTCACGCTAGGGGTGTTTCTCCCTTCACGCTACAAAGGCACACCTTATCCCGAAGTTACGGTGTCAATTTGCCGAGTTCCTTCTCCTGAGTTCTCTCAAGCGCCTGAGCATATTCAGCTCGCCCACCAGTGTCGGTTTGCGGTACGGTCCCGCTGAACTGGAGCTTAGAGGCTTTTCCTGGAAGCACATCCAATCACTTCGCTCAAAAGAGAGCTCGATGCTTTGTCTCGGAGATCCGTTGACGGATTTGCCTGTCAACCTCCTACACGCACAAACCGGGACATCCAACACCCGGATGATCTTCAATACTCCGTCCCCCCTTCGCATTCAGCGGCGGTCAAGGAATATTAACCTTGTTCCCATCAGTTACGCTTCTCAGCCTCACCTTAGGGGCCGACTCACCCTGCTCCGATGAACGTAGAGCAGGAAACCTTGGGCTTTCGGCGAGCGGGCTTTTCACCCGCTTTAACGTTACTCATGTCAGCATTCGCACTTCTGATACCTCCAGCAACCCTTACGAGTCACCTTCGCAGGCTTACAGAACGCTCCCCTACCACTCACACATACGTGTGAATCCGCGGCTTCGGTTATTGACTTAGCCCCGTTACATCTTCCGCGCAGGAAGACTCGATCAGTGAGCTATTACGCTTTCTTTGAAGGATGGCTGCTTCTAAGCCAACTTCCTGACTGTCTTAGCCTTTCCACTTCGTTTTCCACTTAGTCAATATTAGGGACCTTAGCCGGCGGTCTGGGTTGTTTCCCTCTTGAGTCCGGACGTTAGCACCCGGTGCTCTGTCTCCCGTGCTCAAACTTCCAAGTATTCGGAGTTTGCCATGGTTTGGTAAGACGCCATGTCCCCCTAGCCATAACAGTGCTCTACCCCCTGGAGTCATACACGAGGCACTACCTCAATAGTTTTCGGGGAGAACCAGCTATCTCCAGATTTGTTTAGCCTTTCACCCCTATCCACAGCTCATCCGCTAATTTTGCAACACTAGTCGGTTCGGTCCTCCAGTGTGTGTTACCACACCTTCAACCTGGCCATGGATAGATCATCTGGTTTCGGGTCTACGCCTAACGACTTAATCGCTCTATTCGAACTCGCTTTCGCTACGCCTCCCCTATACGGTTAAGCTCGCCATTAAACGTAAGTCGCTGACCCATTATGCAAAAGGTACGCAGTCACCCCTTACGAGGCTCCTACTGTTTGTATGTATGCGGTTTCAGGATCTATTTCACTCCCCTCCCGGGGTTCTTTTCACCTTTCCTTCACAGTACTGGTACGCTATCGGTCGATCACGAGTATTTAGCCTTGGAGGATGGTCCCCCCATCTTCAAACAGGATGTCACGTGTCCCGCTCTACTTATCGCACACTTAGTACCACAGCCAAATTTTCTTGTAAGGGGCTATCACCCTCTATGGCCAGACTTTCCAGACTGTTCCAATAATCGTGCTGCTATCGAGTGCTAGGCTGTTCCGATTTCGCTCGCCGCTACTTTCGGAATCTCGGTTGATTTCTTTTCCTGAAGCTACTTAGATGTTTCAGTTCGCTTCGTTCGCCTCCCATCCCTATATATTCAGGATGGGATACCTGCAAAGCAGGTGAGTTCCCTCATTCGGACATCTGTGGATCAAAGCTTATTTGCCAGCTCCCCACAGCTTTTCGCAGGCTGTCACGTCCTTCATCGCCTGTGATCGCCAAGGCATCCACCACATACACTTAGTCGCTTGATCCTATAACCCTGAGGCCTTTTGCCCTCAAAGTCACAAGCAACCTATAACGTATACGCTGATTTCTCTGATTATGTCGGTTCTTGAGAACTTCAATGAATCAATGAATGCAATCACAACCCTCAGTTCATTCATTCGTCATCATCTCATCACGACAACGTTTCATGAACTGAACGCTTCATTTCTTTCCAAATTGTTAAAGAGCTAATCAAGTTCAACGACCTGATAAGTGTGAACACCAAGTCAACTTCGAGTGCTTTAATTGCATCTCTCTGTAAAGGAGGTGATCCAGCCGCCCCGAAGTGGCAGGGATATTTCAGGACGTAGTGGACGGGATCGTCAAAGGGATCTCGGTCGGCTACGAAATCTATAAGTTCGAGCGAGAGGAGCGCCCGAACGGCGCACGGCCTATCTACCGGGCAATAGACTGGATGCCGAGCGAATTGTCCCTCGCTCCGGTGCCTGCCGACATCGACAGCGGTATCCGCGCGGGACAACAGCAGCATCCGGTCGAAATAGTAAGAAAACAAACCACAAATACCACCAACATGAAAAAAACGAGAGCAACAGAAACAGGTAAGACCATGGAATACGTCGTCGAGGGCGATCCCGTAAAGCAGGGGGACATCGTAACCGTCGATGGCGTTAAGGGCGTTGCCCTTTCCGATGGCGAGGTGGGCGACACCATTACGCTCACACTGATCGAGGCGGAGGCCGCACCGGCTGACCCCGACGCAATCAAAGCGGCCGAGGAGGCCGCCGCCGCAGCTGAAGATGCCGCCGCCGCAGCCGAGGATGCTGCCGAAGCTGCGGGAGAGGCCGCTGCCGCAGCTACCGCCGCCGCTGGTGGTACGGAACCGACCGAGGACAACCGCAAGCGGACGCAGGCGATCCAACAGATGGCCCGTACCGCCGGCCTTTCCTCCGATTACGCGCTGGCGCTGGTCGGAACCAATCTTACCGTGGAGCAGTGCAGTACCGCAATCATGCGACGACTGGCCAAGCGGAGCCAGGATAGCGGCGTAAACGGTAATCACAGCGTGCGTGTGACCGGTTTGGATGCCGGTACCAAGAAGCGTATGGCCGTGGAGAACGCGCTGCTGCACCGCATCTATCCGTCCAAGTTCTCATTGGATGCCGGCGCCCGCGAGTTCCGTGGCATGACCATGGTAGAGATCGGCCGTGAACTGTTGTCCGAGCGCGGCATTAGCACCCGAGGCATGGACCGTTCCGAGGTGGCCAAGACGTTTTTCAGCCGTGCGCACAGCACCAGCGATTTCCCGCTGTTGTTCGAGGGCGTGATCAACAAGATGCTGCGGGCGCAGTATGAGTTCGCGCCGGAGTTTTGGGACAAAATCGCCCGTCAGACCAGCGTGGACGATTTCCGCGCCCGTGGTCTCTATTCGGCCGGTGTCGTCAACGGCATGAAGAAGATCCCCGAGGGTGGCGAAATTAAGTACACCACGCTTAAGGAGAGCAAGGAGACGATCCGCGTCGAGACGTTCGGCGAGGGTATCAGCTACACGCGCCAGGCGTTCATCAATGACGACCTGGGTGTATTCTCGATTATCCCGTCGGCATTTGTCCGCCACTGGGATATGCTCCGTGGGAACCTCGTGTGGGGACTGCTGACGGACAACGTGAAGATGTCCGACGGCAAGGGAATTTTCGACACGACCCATGGTAACCTCCTCTCGGGCACCAGCAGCGCATTGAGCGAAACGAGTCTTGCGGCGGCCAAGACGGCGATGATGAAGCAGA
>OLEF01000503.1_pt1 | contig 8948 bp, 8 predicted proteins | sample 1602171 | NCBI WGS metagenome assembly OLEF01 (sample SAMN02675048, study PRJEB24791) | human gut metagenome, SKBSTL034 | isolation source: stool | host: Homo sapiens | place: USA
CGTTACTAATGACAGTATTCTGTTTGCTTTATGAGAAAATGCTCAATGCTGGAATCATTATCATTTCATTACAGCGCATTCCAGTATCAAAGAGCAAAGTTATGATGGTTTTGTTTCTTACTTCCAAGTAATCACACCCGGAATAATAGTGAATCAGTTCTTTCACCTCTTGCGTTGAGAAGGTTTCAATAATGGTTTTTGGCTGTTTCAGATACTTTACCTTTACTGCCGGGTTTCGCCGTTCTTCTATATAATCTTCTTCAACCAGATAGTTGAACCACGTTTTACAGGCTTTTAGAATGTCATTCACATAACATACCGTGTTTCCTGAATCTTGTTTCTGTTTCATAAAGTCCCTGATATGATGGGCTTTCACCTCTTCAACTTCTGTTATCTGTTTCAGCTCTAAAAATTCCATCAAGAACTTCGTTTCTGCTCGATAATTACGAATTGACCCTTTTGCCAAGTGCCGACACTCACAATCAAACAAAAATCCATCTCTTGCTTCTTTCAACAACATAACAAAAACACCCTTCCTCTCACGGAAACCCGCAAAAGGAAGGGTGTTGAACTCAATATCCTGTTGTCGTACCAATCACAGCATGTTCATACCAGTAAAGCCGGTACTAGCTGTCATTCAGCACGGCACCTCAAGCACTTTTGAGCGTAGAGCTGTGATTAGCAGTTCTCAGCGAAGTACTTAATGGTACGGACCATCTGAGAGGTGTAGGAGTTCTCGTTGTCGTACCAAGACACGACCTGAACCTGATAGGTGTCGTCGTCGATCTTAGCGACCATGGTCTGGGTGGAATCGAACAGAGAGCCGTAACGCATACCGATGACATCGGAGGAAACGATCTGATCCTCGTTGTAGCCGAAGGACTCAGAAGTAGCAGCCTTCATAGCAGCGTTGATGGACTCCTTGGTGACGTCCTTGCCCTTGACGACAGCGACCAGAATGGTGGTGGAACCGGTGGGGACAGGCACACGCTGAGCAGAGCCGATCAGCTTGCCGTTCAGCTCGGGGATGACCAGACCGATGGCCTTAGCAGCACCGGTGCTGTTGGGGACGATGTTCTGTGCGCCAGCACGAGCACGGCGCAGGTCGCCCTTGCGCTGAGGACCATCCAGAATCATCTGGTCGCCGGTGTAAGCATGAACGGTGGTCATGATGCCGGAGACGATGGGGTAGGTCTTGTTCAGGGTGTCGGCCATAGGAGCCAGGCAGTTGGTGGTGCAGGAAGCAGCAGAGATGACCTGATCTTCCTTGGTCAGGGTCTTCTCGTTGACGGAGTAAACGATGGTCTTCAGGTCGTTGCCTGCGGGAGCAGAGATAACGACCTTCTTAGCGCCAGCCTGAATGTGAGCCATGCTCTTCTCCTTGCTGGTGTAGAAGCCGGTGCACTCCAGAACGACATCGACGTTCAGCTCGCCCCAAGGAGCATCCTTAGCGTCCTTGACAGCGTAGATCTTGATCTCCTTGCCATCGACAATGATGGAATCCTCGGTAGCCTCGACGGTGTGCTTGCCCTCGCCGATCTTGCCGCAGAAAGAACCCTGAGCAGTATCGTACTTCAGCAGGTGAGCCAGCATCTTGGGGCTGGTCAGGTCGTTGATAGCGACGACCTCGTAACCCTCAGCATCAAACATCTGACGGAAAGCCAGACGGCCAATACGACCAAAACCATTGATAGCAACTCTAACAGCCATGTTAATAGTACCTCCTAAATGTTTCTTACCCTGATTCGGATAATTCACGGTACTCTTATTTTAGACCAAAACGGCAAAAGTTTCAAGTGCCTGCCAAAAAATTAACAAGTCGTTTTCACACTTTTTTGCTTTTGTACTATTTTATCCGGGAAAGGTGTGCTGTTTTGAGCAATTCAACCAACCGGCTGCTGATGTGTTTATGCACCCTGTCCAGCACGGCAGCACCGCACGGCGCACAACCCCCCCAGCACACCCACGCAGCACAGCCCCAGCCGGAACAGCAGCTCCGGTGTCAGGAGGGCGGCGCTGCCGTTTTCTGTCAGCATCTGCGCCACGCCGGGCACCTCCCAGCACAGGCAGAGCGCGAAGGACGCCAGTGCCCCGGCGCAGAGGGTGCGGCCATCGGAGGTGCCGGGCAGATAGAGCGCCCGGGCCAGCGCCGAGAGGAACACCAGCCCCGCCAGCAGCTGCCAGACCATCGCAGTGGGGGCGACGCGGTGCCAGCTGGAGCTGTTCTCCATGAAGCGGGCCAGCACGCACCAGTAAAAGATGACGCTGCCCAGCACGGCGGGCGTGAGGCTGCGGGTGGGGGCCTTCCAATCCTTCCGCAGCCAGCTCAGCCCCAGCCCGAGCATCCAGAACGCGCACAGCGCCTCCAGCACTGCGCGCAGGAGCATCACCACGCTGCTGTGCATCCAGAGGATGCGCAGCACAGCGGTCTCTCCATAGCAGACCGCTGCCGCCAGTGCCGCGACGCCGGAGGGGATGCACCGCCCCCGCAGCGCGTCAGGCTTCGGCTGACTGCTGCGGCCCGCCGCCACAGCGATGCCGACCACCGCAGCCAGCGCAACATACCGCAGCCAGACCGGACCGACCACGCAGAGGCCCGTTTCTGCGTCCGTCCAGAACGTCAGGTCGATGCCCCGGAAAATGCCCAGCAGCACACTCAGGATAAGCGAAACCAAGATCAAAGAATTCATCTGTCATCCTCGAATTTTATCCCCTCTGGGGAGAATCTTATAGAATATGATAACGCGCTTTCGGCTGAAATGCAAGGCATTCCTTTCTTGTGCGCTTTTTTGCTGACGTCAGCCGGTAGACTGAGAGTAAAATGTCTGTCCGGGAGGGATGTTCTCAGTGAAAAAAGCCTTTCTGCTCCTCTGTGCCCTGCTCCTCGTGCTGGGCAGCGCTCTGCCGCTGGCGGGCTATCGGCTGGCCCGGGCTGTGCTGGGCCGCAGGGCGGACATCGCCCCTTCCCCCGCGTCCAGCGCCGCCCCAGCCGCCCCGGAGGCCGCTCCTGCCGCCTACGAGGGCGATGCAGACCTCTTTCTCATCGAGGACAGTACCACCGGCGAAGTGCAGCAGGTGCCGAAGCGGGACTATCTCATCGGGGCAGCGGCGGCTGAGATGCCGCTCTCGTGGCCGGACGAGGCCCTCAAAGCCCAGATCGTCGCAGCCCACAGCTACGCCCTCTACTGCCGCGACCACGCCTCTGCGGCCAACGGCAGCTGGCTCTCCGCCGACCCCGCGCGGCGGCAGGGCTATCTGACCGACGCCGTCCTCCACAGTTACTGGGGCACCGACTACGAGGCCAATTATGCCCGGCTCTCCTCCCTCGTGGATTCCGTCCTCGGCGATGTCCTCTGCTATGACGGTGCGGCGGCAGGGACGAGCTATTTTGCCCTCTCCAACGGCCGCACCGAGGCCAGCGAGAATGTCTGGGGCAGCGCCCTCCCCTATCTCGTCCCGGTGGACAGCAGCACCGACCTGTCCGCCGACAACTACGAGGTCACGCTCACCCTCTCTGCCGCGCAGACGGGGCAGCTCCTTTCGGAGGGGCTGGGCATTGCTGCCGACCCTGCCGCGCCCGGGCAATGGTTCGGCGAACCGACCCTGACAGCCTCCGGTTATGTCGCCTCTCTGCCCGTCTGCGGCCAGACCGTCTCCGGCGCGGCCCTCCGGCGGGCATTGGGGCTGCGGAGCGCCTGTTTCACCCTCCGGTATCAGGACGGCGGCTTCTGCATCACGACGCGGGGCTACGGCCACGGCGTCGGCCTGAGCCAGTGGGGCGCAAAGGCGCTGGCCGAGCAGGGGCAGGGCTATGCAGACATCCTCGCCCACTATTTCCCCGGCACCCAGCTCTGCCGGTGACGCAAAAACAGGGTGGCCGGCAAGTGCTGACCACCCTGTTCTTATTTCGGAAACTCAGCCCAGAAGCCAGCTCCAGATGTTCTTTTTCGTCTCGCCTACGGCCTCAGAGCCAGACTCCACTGCCTCGACAGCTGCCGCTTCGACCTCCTGAACGATCTGGCTCACCTTCGAGCCGGAGGGATCCTGCACAGACCAGTAGACAGCGGTGCTGTTGGCGCTGCCGGACACCGTGAAGTCGCTCATGAAGCAAAGGGTCTGCCCATTGGAGTCAGTCAGGACGACCATGTAGGTGTAGCTGCCCTCCGGCAGCTCACCGAAGCGGATCTGACTGTCGAGGTTCTTCAGCGACCAGCTGGACACGTTGGGGGCCGCTTCGGCGCTCTGGACGGTCTGGTCGTTGGCGTCAAGGATGACCACCTCAACCTCCGTCAGTACGGCGTTCGAGGCGCTGGCGGCGATGCCGCTCACGCTCATGCCCTTTCCGGTGCGGATGTTGACCGGGTAGTGCATTCCTTCCAGACGAAGGCTGTCCGGCGAGGCCGTGACGCTGTTCTGATCCGAGGTGATGTACCAGTAGCAGGACGCCCCCGCGATGGAGATGCTTGCTGCCGAGATGGGCACGCGGCCCAGCGAAACGCTCCCGGCCGGGTCGGAGCAATAGAAGACGCCGTCGGTGTAATCCGTCAGGAGAACGGCGTGGGGACGGCTGCGGTCATAGAGGACGATGCCCTCGGGGTGCTCGGCCAGCAGCTGGATGAGCGTCTGCTTCTTGGCTTCCGTGCCGGAGGGCAGGGTGGCGTAGCCCACCTGCATGGCATTATAGTTGAAACTGTGGGCCAGTCCCCCGGACCATGCACTGCCCCGGACGCTGTTCTCGGTCACATCCGTCCAGTCGGTCAGGCCGTCCAGAAAAGCGCGGCGGCGAAGCATCATGGCGGCAGAAGCCAGCGTACAGGTTCCGCCCCGGCTCTGTTTGAAGTAGAAGCCTGCGTCCACATTGAGGTCTACGGCCAGCGCTCCCGGCAGCATCACAGCCATCATCACGAGCGACAGCACAAGGGCCATCAGTTTCTTCCACATCCGGTGCGGCGCACATTCCATGTTTGACTCATCCCTTCAGCTATTATTCATTGCTGTAAAGTATAACAGTTTGTTACACTTTTGTAAACCGTATGAAGACTTTTTTCTCAAATCTCACACCCTTTGTACACAGTTTCAGAGCAAGGTGCACAATTATCGACTAACTTTTTGGGCTATATCACAAAAAAAGCCCCCGCCATCCCGAGGGACAGCAGGGGCAGGAATGGAACGAAATTTCGTTTAGAACAGGCCGGTGATCTTGCCGTCAGCGTCCACATCGATACCCACGGCAGCGGGCTTCTTGGGCAGACCGGGCATGGTCATGATGTTTCCGCAGATGACCACCACGAAACCGGCACCCGCAGCCAGACGCACCTCACGCACCTCCATCGTAAAGCCGGTGGGCGCGCCGGTGAGCTTGGCATTGTCGCTGAAGCTGTACTGGGTCTTGGCGATGCAGACGGGCAGATCGCCGTAACCCATCTCCATCAGTTCGGCCAGCGTCTTGGCGGCAGCAGCGCTGTAGCTCACGCCGTCGGCGCGGTAGATCTTCGTGGCGATGGCGCTGATCTTATCCTTCAGGGGCATCTCCAGCGGGTAGGTGTACTGGACGGAGCAGTCCTCCATGATGTCCAGCACCTTCTCTGCCAGCGCCTTGCCGCCCTCGCCGCCCTTGGCGAAGACTTCGCTCAGGACGCAGGGCACGCCCTGCTCGGCGCAGACCTGCTCGACGTAGGCCTGCTCCTCAGCGGTGTCAGTGGGGAAGGCGTTGATTGCCACCACCACGGGCAGACCAAAGCCGTTCTTCATGTTGTCGATGTGGCGGACGAGATTGGCTGCGCCCTTCTTGACGGCCTCGAGGTTGGGAGCGTTCAAGTCCGCCTTTGCCACACCGCCGTGGCTCTTGAGGGCGCGGAGGGTCGCCACCAGCACGCAGGCGCTGGGCGCAATGCCCGCATAGCGGCACTTGATGTCAAGGAACTTTTCCGCGCCGAGGTCTGCGCCGAAACCAGCCTCGGTGATGACGTAATCGGCCAGCGAGAGGCTGAGCTTGGTGGCCATGACACTGTTGCAGCCGTGGGCGATGTTGGCGAAGGGGCCGCCGTGGATGATGGCGGGGTTGTTCTCGAGGGTCTGGACGAGGTTGGGGTCGAGTGCATCCTTCAGCAGGGCGGTCATGGCACCGGCCGCGCCGATCTCCCCGGCGGTGACGGGCTTTCCGTCGTAAGTGTAGGCGCAGACGATCTTGGCGAGGCGCTCTTTCAGGTCGGAGATGCTGGTAGCGAGGCAGAAGATGGCCATGACCTCGCTGGCGACGGTGATGTCGAAGCCGTCCTCCCGGGGGGTGCCGTTGACCTTGCCGCCCAGACCGTCCACGATGAAGCGGAGCTGACGGTCGTTCATGTCCATGCAGCGCTTCCAAGTGATGCGGCGGGGGTCGATGTTCAGGGGGTTGCCCTGCTGGATGCTGTTGTCGATCATCGCGGCCAGCAGGTTGTTGGCTGCGCCGATGGCGTGGAGGTCACCGGTGAAGTGGAGGTTGATGTCCTCCATCGGCACCACCTGCGCATAGCCGCCGCCGGCTGCGCCGCCCTTGACGCCAAAAACGGGGCCGAGGGAAGGCTCGCGGAGGCAGAGCATGGTCTTCTTGCCCAGCGCATTCATGGCGTCGGCCAGACCCACGCTGGTGGTCGTCTTGCCCTCGCCTGCAGGGGTGGGGCTGATAGCCGTGACAAGGATCAGCTTGCCCTGCTTCGAGGCCTTATGGATGAGGCGGTGGTTGATCTTGGCCTTGTAGCGGCCATAGGGGATCACGTCCTCGTCGGCAAGGCCCAGACCGGCGGCGATCTCTGCGATGGGCTTCATTTTGGCTTCCTGTGCGATCTCGATGTCAGACTTCATGTTCAGCATCCTCCTTGATAACAAAAAAGGCAGCTTTGCGCACCATTACGCAAGGCTGCCCAGACGGTCGGCAAAAAGCTTTTCTTCCCTTCCGCACTGTGGTGCTCCACAAGATCCGTCAGCAGAAGGGTCAGCTAACATCTAAAAGATAACACACCCGCGCAGGGTTTGTCAAGCACAAACAAAAAAAGACGCTCCCGCCTTGCAGCGAGAGCGTCTCTTTGTTCAAGAATCGAAATTCAAGAAGCCAACTTCGGGGAGATTAAATTACTTAACCTCAACCTTAGCGCCGGCATCCTCCAGCTTCTTCTTGATGTCGTCAGCCTCAGCCTTGGAAGCCTTCTCCTTGACAGCCTTGGGAGCGCCATCAACGATAGCCTTAGCCTCCTTCAGGCCCAGACCGGTGATCTCCTTGACCAGCTTGATGACCTGCATCTTGGTAGCGCCAGCCTCAGCCAGGATGACGTCGAACTCGGTCTTCTCTTCCTCAGCGGCAGCAGCAGCGCCAGCAGCAGCGGGAGCAGCAGCAGCAACAGCAGAAACGCCGAACTCCTCGCAGTATGCGTCGATCAGCTCTTTCAGCTCCAGAACGGACAGCTCCTTGACGGAGTCGATGATGGCAGTAATCTTCTCAGAAGCCATAGTAGTAACCCTCCAATATAAATGGTTTGTTGTTTGTTTCAGATGTGTTTTAAGCAGCGGTCATGCAGCCATTAGGCAGCAGGCTCCTCCTGCTTGTCGGCATAAGCCTGCATTGCAACAGCCAGACCAGACAGAGTGCTGGTGAGGGCGCCTGCAAACATGGACAGCATGCCTTCGCGGTTGGGCAGCTTTGCGATGGCGTTGGTCTCGGCAGCGTCCATGACCTTGCCCTCCATGAAGCCTGCCTTCACGACGAACTTCTTGGACTTATCGCCATCCTGATACTTGCACAGGATGCGGGCAGCGGACATGGGGTCCTCCTCGTGAGCAAAAGCGATAGCGGTATCGCCCTTGAACTGCTCAGCCAGGGCCTCCAGAGAAGTGCCCTTGACAGCCAGACGCAGCATGGTGTTCTTCACGACCATGTAATCGACGCCTGCCTCACGCAGCTCCTTACGGAGCTTGGTGTCGTTCTCGACGTTGATGCCGCCGTAAGCGACGACGCAGCCGGAAACCGCACTCTCAAACTTTGCCTTCAGATCAGCGACGTAAGCCTGCTTCTCAGAAAGAATCTTTGCACTGGGCATTCGGTTTCACCTCGTTTCAAAAACTTATATCGAAAGCTGGTGAGCAACGAAAAAAGCCTCTTTCCCGCACTTGGCCGAGAAAGAGGCATAAAGCAACTTTACGCACGTTTCTCGGCAGGCGGCATAGCCTTACGCTGGACTCCAGCACCTGCTGTCTCAAAAACAGCATGATTATTTTACCGCAAACGTGCGGAGTTGTCAAGTACTTTTTTGATTTTTTTTCAAAAAAGTACTCTTGATCCAAAAATCAGACGCCGTACTTCAGGGTGTTGAGACGGATGCCAGGGCCCATGGTGGTGGCGATGGTAGCGCTCTTGAAGTAAGTGCCCTTTGCAGCGGCGGGCTTAGCCTTTGCAATGGCGCTCATGACGGTATCCAGGTTGGTGTACAGCTTTTCTGCACCGAAGGAAGCCTTGCCCACGGGGACATGGATGATGTTCTGCTTGTCCAGACGGTACTCGATCTTACCAGCCTTGGCCTCGGAAACAGCCTTGCCCAGATCAGGAGCAACGGTGCCGGCCTTGGGGTTCGGCATCAGGCCGCGGGGGCCCAGGACCTTACCGAGACGGCCAACGCGGCCCATCATATCGGGAGTGGTCACGACGACGTCGAAATCCATGAAGCCGCCGGCGATCTTTGCGATCAGCTCGTCATCACCGACGATATCAGCGCCAGCAGCCTCAGCAGCAGCAGCAGCGGGGCCCTTGGCGATTGCGCAGACGCGGACGGTCTTGCCGGTGCCGTTGGGCAGAACGACAGCGCCGCGGACCTGCTGGTCAGCGTGACGGCCGTCAACGCCCAGACGGACGTGCAGCTCAACAGTCTCGTCGAACTTGGCAGAAGCGGTCTTGCAAGCCAGCTCCAGAGCCTCGTTCA
>OLEF01000511.1_pt1 | contig 8723 bp, 7 predicted proteins | sample 1602171 | NCBI WGS metagenome assembly OLEF01 (sample SAMN02675048, study PRJEB24791) | human gut metagenome, SKBSTL034 | isolation source: stool | host: Homo sapiens | place: USA
TAAAATAAGGGCGGAAATGTTCTCACGAAGAACGAAGGGAGGACCTGTATGAAATTCTTTATCGATACCGCAAATGTGGACGAGATCCGCAAGGCCAATGATATGGGCGTCATTTCGGGCGTCACCACCAACCCCAGCCTCATCGCAAAGGAGCACAAGGACTACGCCAAGACACTGGCGGAGATCGCCTCCATCGTGGACGGCCCCATCTCCGGTGAGGTGAAGGCCACTACCACGGATGCGGAGACGATGGTGAAGGAGGGAGAGGCCATCTATGCCCTCGACCCCAAGCACATGGTCGTCAAGATCCCCATGACCGTGGAGGGCCTCAAGGCCATCAAGGCCCTGAGCGCCAAGGGCATCCCCACCAACTGCACCCTCATCTTCTCGGCCAATCAGGCCCTGCTGGCCGCACGGGCCGGTGCGGCCTACGTCAGCCCCTTCCTTGGCCGTCTTGACGACATCAGCCAGCCGGGCATCGACCTTGTCCGCACCATCAGCGAGATCTTCGCCAACTACCCGGACATCCATACGCAGATCATTGCGGCCTCTGTCCGCAACCCCATCCATATCACCGAGTGTGCGCTGGCCGGTGCGGACATCGCCACCGTGCCCTACAAGGTCATCGAACAGATGACCAAGCACCCCCTCACCGATCAGGGCATCGAGAAGTTCAAGGCGGACTATACCGCCGTCTTCGGCGCATGAGAGCAAAACAAAAAGCGGCAGACCGTCGGGCCTGCCGCTTTTGCTGTATCCGGGATGATCAGAAGATCTTCACTTCGTCCTTGTCCATAAAGGCGGCACCCGCAAAGCCGGCTGCTTCCAGCTGGCCCAGCTGCTTGCCGAGCTTCTTGCCCTGCGGCAGGACGGTGACGTTGTACGTCTCGCGGAGGGCGGCGGCCCGGCTCAGGACGGCGGTGAAGTCGGCGTCTCTGCCGTAGAGCAGGGCGATCTTCTGCTTTGCGCCGGGGATCTGGTAGCCCTGCTCGAGCAGGATGCCGCAGACCCGCTCGAAGCCGATGGAGAAGCCGACGGCGGGCACCTGCGTGCCAAGGAACTTGCCCACCATATTGTCGTAGCGTCCGCCGCCGGCGACTGCGCCGCTGAACTGCGGGCAGGTGATCTCGAAGACCATGCCGGTATAGTAGCCCTGACCGCGCACGAGGCTGGGGCAGTAGGCCACCTGATAGCGGCCCGCGGCCATGGCGTTGGCGGTGGCGAGGACATACTTCAGGTCGTCGGCGATGGCGGGGTCGGCGCAGCGGGAGGCCACGGCGTCCAGCGTCACCTCACCGGCGGCGATGAAGTCGGCCAGTGCGTTGACAGCGCTCTCGGGCAGCTGCTTTTCCAGCAGTTCGGCCTTGACGCCGTCGGCACCGATCTTATCCATCTTGTCGAAGGTGATGCAGACGGAGTCCAGCGTGTCGGCGGCAAAGCCCATGCTCTCCAGCATCCCGCGGAGGATGCGGCGGTCGTTGATGTTGACGGTGAAGCCGTCGAAGCCGATGCCCAGCAGGGCGCGGGTGGTCACGTCGATCAGCTCGACCTCGGCGTTGGGGCTTTCGTCGCCCAGAATGTCGATGTCGCACTGGACGAATTCACGCAGGCGGCCCTTCTGGGGGCGCTCGGCGCGGAAGACGCGGTCGGTCTGGATGACCTTGAAGGGGTGGGGGAGCTTGTCCTTGTTGGCGGCGTAGAAGCGGCTCAGGGGCAGGGTCAGGTCATAGCGCAGACCCATATCCGAAAGCTCTTTCGGGTCGCCGGAGTTCAGGGCAGCGGTGAGCTTGTCGCCCCGCTTGAGCACCTTGAAGATGAGGTTCAGGTTGTCGCCGCCGTCGGACTTGTCGAGGTTCTCCATATCCTCCAGCATGGGGGTGGAGATGCGCTCGAAGCCGGATGCGCGGTAAGTCTCGAGGATCTTGCCCTGAATGTAGTCGCGCAGGGTCTGCTCGTTGGGTAGAAGGTCGCGCATCCCTTTTAAGGCCTGAGTTTTCATAGTGTATGTCCTCTCTTTATAGCCCTCTCAGTCGCTGACGCGACAGCTCCCCCAAAGGGGGAGCCACTGGCGTGTCGGCAAGGCCTGCGCGGGACGCACAAGCTTACTTGAACCAGAAACGGGAGTGCCCTGCGGTCAGGACACACGACAGCGCAGCATGAGAGATGATTTTTATCGCAAGTCAAGAAATTAGTGCAACAGTCAAACAGCATATTTGCGATATGCAATTCAACGCTGTTGCTGTTGCATTAATAAAGTTGAATTGCTATATAATACCCTTCTAATTATAAAGAATACTGTCTTTTTGTCAATCGAAAAGGACACACTATTCTTTGAGGTGATGCAAAGAATGCAGAAAACAAGACCTTGGGCCATCCTGGCGGCAGGGGCGGCGATACAGGTGCTGACCGGACTGCCCGCTGCGTGGGGCGTGTTCCAGAAGCCGGTCATGGAGGAATACGGACTCAGTGAGCAGGGGGCGGGCTATGCGTTCGGGGTGCTCATCGCGGCCTTCGGCGTCGGATGCGTCATCGGGGGATTTTTGCAGGACAAGCGGGGGCCTCGCTTTGCGGCCCTCTGGGGGACGGGGCTGCTCTGCGGCGGATTCTTTGGGGCGGCGGCCCTCCCGGCCGGGAAGGGGAGTTTCTTTTTTGGGGTGTTCAGCATCCCGGCGGGCCTCGGCACTGCCTTCCTCTACCCGTCCATCCAGTCCTGCGCCCAGAAGTGGTATCGGGGGCGGAAGGGCCTTGCCACCGGCGTCATCGGGGGCGCGGTGGGCCTGAGCGGTGCCTTCCTCACCGTCTTCGTCCGCACGGCACTGCGGGGCTTCGGGCCGGTGCAGGGGATACGAGGGGCCTTCTGGGCGCTGGGGGCGCTGACCCTGCCGGTCTGCCTTGCGGGGAGCGCCCTCCTCACCGACCCGCCGCCGGAGAAGCCCCGGCCCGGCGGGCAGGGAAAGGGGGACGCCGCACCGTCCCTCGACCTCTCGCCCCGGCAGATGCTGGGCACACACCAGTACTGGCTCTGCGCCGGAGCGGTCTGCTTTTCCACCCCGGCAGTGCTGCTGTTCAGCCCCATCATCCTGAAGCTGGGCATGGAGCGGGGGCTGGACGAGAGCGCCGCCCTCTGGGCCGTGGTGCTGGGCAGCGTGGGCAGCGCGGCCGGGCGGCTGCTGATGCCCCTGCTCAGCGACAAAATTGGTCGGCGGCCGACCGACCTCATCCTCTTCGGCGCGTCGCTGGGGCTTTCGGTGGTGTTCTGGTCGGCCCGTGGATGGGCCGTCGTAGGGGTGTATGCAGGGCTGACCTTCTGCTACTCGGCGCTGGCGGCAGTGCTGCCCGCCCTCTCCACCGACCTGTTCGGTCTGCCCCACGCCGGAGTGAACTATGGCTTTCTGGCGCTGGGACAGAGTGTAGGAAGCCTTTTGTTCCCGTTTATCGCCAATTTCTGGGGCTTTGGGCCGGGGAGGCACGTCCTCGCCATCGCGGGTGCGGCGGCAGGCTTTGCCTGTATCTGGGCCGTCACGCCGGTGCAGCCAGAGCGCCCGAAGAAGCCGAACTGAGAAACGCTCTTTCGAGGAAAAACGAAAATAACAAAAAGATTGCGAAAAATTTGTCAGAAATAGCTTGCAAATTGCGCCGTCGTCCTCTATAATAAAACTGTGCGTGGTAGTACCGGGAGGAGCGCTGAAAAGAGAGCGGCGCAGCCCGGTCAATGCAAGGCGGCAGGGGAGAGAAGCCCCGGCCGTGTGACATCAATTTGTCAAAAGGAGAGTATGATTATGACCTATTCGCAGCAAGTACAGAATATGTGCCCGATCACCAAAGGTCCTAAGCATGGTCCGGCTCCCATCCCCGAGGAGGGCGCATGGGTCAAGGCCTATGAGATCAAGGACATCAGCGGCTACACCCACGGTGTGGGCTGGTGTGCACCTCAGCAGGGCACCTGCAAGCTGTCTCTGAACATCAAGAACGGCGTCATCGAGGAAGCTCTGGTGGAGACCATCGGCTGCTCCGGCATGACCCACTCCGCTGCTATGGCAGGCGAGATCCTGCCCGGCAAGACCATTCTGGAAGCTCTGAACACCGACCTCGTCTGCGACGCCATCAACGTGGCAATGCGCGAGCTGTTCCTCCAGATCGTCTACGGCCGCAGCCAGACCGCTTTCTCTGAGGACGGTCTGCCCATCGGCGCAGGTCTGGACGACCTGGGCAAGGGCCTGCGCTCTATGACCGGCACCATCTTCTCCACCAAGGAGAAGGGCGTCCGCTATCTGGAGCTGACCGAGGGCTATATCAATAAGCTGGCTCTCGATTCCAACGATGAGGTCATCGGCTATCAGTTCGTCAAGCTGGGCAAGATGATGGAGGACATCCGTCACGGCAAGACCCCCAACGAGGCTTACGAGAAGAACGTGGGTACCTACGGCCGCTTCAGCAAGGATCAGGGCGCTGTCAAGTACATCGACCCGCGTGAGGAATAAGAGAGGAGGAACAACTCATGGCAACTTTTGAATCTATGGATCGCCGCATGCCGAAGATCGAGGCATGCCTGAAGGCCAACGGCCTCGAGTCTCTGGACGCCTGCAACGAGATGCTCCTCGCTAAGGGCATCGACTGCGACAAGATCGTCCGCGGTGTGCAGCCCATCTGCTTTGATAACGCTGTCTGGGCCTACACTCTGGGCACCGCCATCGCTGTCAAGCGCGGCCTGACCGATGCTGCCGAGTGCGCAGCCGCCATCGGCGAAGGTCTGGAAGCTTTCACTATCCCCGGCTCTGTCGCTGAGCAGCGTCAGGTCGGTCTGGGCCACGGCAATCTGGGCGCTCGTCTGCTGAGCGAGGACACCACCTGCTTCGCTTTCCTCGCAGGCCACGAGTCCTTCGCCGCTGCTGAGGGTGCCATCGGCATCGCCCGCACCGCAAACAAGGTCCGCAAGACCCCCCTGCGCGTCATCCTGAACGGCCTGGGCAAGGATGCAGCTTACATCATTTCCCGTATCAACGGCTTCACCTATGTTCAGACTGAGTACGATATCCCCACTCAGACCCTGACCGTCGTCAAGGAGATCCCCTTCTCCGAGGGTGAGCGCGCAGCCGTCAAGTGCTACGGCGCAAACGATGTCATGGAGGGCGTTGCCATCATGAAGAAGGAGGACGTCCAGTGCTCCATCACCGGCAACTCCACCAACCCCGTCCGCTTCCAGCATCTGGTCGCCGGCACCTATAAAAAGTGGGCCAACGAGAACGGCAAGAAGTACTTCTCCGTCGCTTCTGGCGGCGGCACGGGCCGTACCCTGCACCCCGATAACGTCGCAGCCGGCCCCGCCAGCTACGGCCTGACCGACTCGCTGGGCCGCGTCCACGGCGATGCTCAGTTCGCAGGTTCTTCTTCTGTGCCTGCACACGTCGAGATGATGGGCCTCATCGGCATGGGCAACAACCCGATGGTCGGCGCTACCGTCGCCTGCGCTGTCGCTGCTGCACAGGCCAACGCCTGAACCACTTTCTAAGTTCGGCAGAGGGGGCTGCTTGTAAAAGGGCAGCCCCCTTTTTATGCTGATATATGTTCACACCAACAAACCACGAAGCAAACAAGGAAGGAAAAACATGAAGAAAGCTCAGATCAAGAAGAGCGTGTCTGCACTGGCGATGGCGGCTGTCATCGCAGTCAGCCTGTTCGGCTATGGCTGCGGCACGAAGTCTACCTCCGCAGGGGTGTCCGGCGATTTCACCGGCACTGCCAAGGGCATGGGCGGCGACGTTACCGTTACCCTGACGCTGGAAGACGGCAAGATCACCGACTGCATCGCTGAGGGCAAGGATGAGACCCCCGGCATCGGTACGCTGGCACTGGAGCAGCTGCCCGCTCAGATCGCTGAGACCGGCAGCATCGCCGTGGACGGCGTGTCCACCGCGACCATCACCTCTGACGCCATCAAGGAGGCAGCAGCCGCTGCTCTGACTGCCGCCGGCCTGAATGCTGACGACTATAAGATCGAGGTCAAGGCCGACGAGACCAAGGCCGAGGACTCCACCGTTGACGCTGACGTTGTCATCGTGGGTGCAGGCGGCGCAGGCATGACCGCTGCCATCACCGCTGCCGGGGAGGGCAAGAGCGTCGTCATCCTCGAGAGCCAGCCTATGGTGGGCGGCAACTCTGTGCGCGCTACCGGCGGCATGAACGCCGGCAAGACCGTGTATCAGGATGAGAACGAGTTCGGCGAGTCTGCCGGTGTCGAAAAGACCCTGAAGACCGCTGCTGAAAAGTACGCTGACAACGAGACCATCACCGCTCTGGCAAAGACCGTCTCCGAGCAGTGGGCTGCCTATCAGGCCAACCCCACCGGCTACTTCGACTCGGTCGAGCTGATGGAGCTGGATACCATGATCGGCGGCAAGGGCATCAACGACCCTGCTCTGGTCGAGACTCTGTGCGCAAACTCTGCTGACGCCATCGACTGGCTGGACGAGCACGGCATCACCCTGCACAACGTCTCCAGCTTCGGCGGCGCATCCGTCAAGCGCATCCATCGCCCCGTGAACGACGAGGGCAAGGTCGTCTCCGTCGGTTCCTACATGATCCCCCTGCTGGAGGAGAACTGTGAGAAGGCTGGCGTTCAGATCCTGCTGAACACCACCGCCAACGAGATCCTGACCGATGCCAACGGCGCTGCCGTGGGCGTCAAGGCCACCGGTTCTACCGGCGAGACCGTCACTGTGAACGCCAAGGCTGTGGTGCTGACCACCGGCGGCTTCGGCGCAAACCTCGATATGGTCGTCAAGTACAAGCCTGAGCTGAAGGGCTTCATGACCACCAACGCCGCTGGCATCCAGGGTCAGGGCATCGAGATGGCAGAGGCCATCGGCGCTGCTACCGTGGACATGGACCAGATCCAGATCCACCCCACCGTTGAGGCCAACACCGCTGCCCTCATCACCGAGGGTCTGCGCGGCGACGGCGCGGTCCTCATCAACGCCGAGGGCAAGCGCTTCATCGACGAGGTCGGCACCCGCGACGTCGTCTCTGCTGCTGAGATCGCTCAGACCGGCAGCTACAGCTGGCTGGTGGTCGATCAGGCCATGGTAGATGCTTCCAGCGTCATTCAGGGCTACATCAAGAAGGGCTACACCGTCACCGGTGCTACCTACGAGGAGCTGGGCAAGGCCATGGGCGTCGATGAGGCTGCTCTCGCTGAGACCATGAACAACTGGAACGGCTATGTGGAGGCAAAGAACGACCCCGACTTTGGCCGCACCAGCTTCGCCAACCCCCTGAACACCGCTCCCTACTATGCCATCAAGGTCACTGCCGGTGTCCACCACACCATGGGCGGCCTGACCATCAACACCAACACCGAAGTCCTCAAGGAGGACGGCACTGTGATCCCCGGCCTGTTTGCAGCAGGTGAGATCACCGGCGGCGTCCACGGCGCAAACCGTCTGGGCGGCAACGCTGTGGCCGACTTTACCGTCTTTGGCCGCATTGCAGGCCAGGCTGCCAGCGATTACGCTGCATGAGCAACCGCAAAACGGCTGAAACGGCTTCCGGTTCCAGAAAACGGAAGCCGTGGATGAAGAACCTGATCTTTGCACTGGTGGTCCTTGTGCTGGCGGCAGCGCTGTATTTCGGCGTGCGCACAGCCCACAGCGGCAAAGGCGGTGGTCTGCAGGCAGTCGTCGATTTCGGCGACGGCATCACCGAGACCCTGCCGCTGGATACGGATCACGATTACCTGTATGATGTGGGCGATTATGTCGTGCATTTGCAGGTGAAAGACGGTGCAGTTGCATTTTTGGACAGTCAGTGCCCGGACCATGTGTGCGAGCAATTCGGCTGGCTGGACAAGGATGGCGCATGGGCTGCCTGCATCCCTGCCGGGGTGTATGTGGTCGTAGAGGACACCGCAGAATAAAGATCATGCTCAAAAAGGGGCAGTGCTTCGGGAGACCGGGGCGCTGCCTCTTTTGCTTTGTACAGGATGCAGGAGGAAAAAGGGTGTGAAAGTTCCATAAAAGTTTGGCGCGGAACCATCAAAACAAAATTTAGACGCTTGTGTATTGGGCGAAAATGCGATAAACTAACAATGTCACCCTTTTGTACAGTGCAGAAGGGAAAAGACAGAACGGACAGAAATTACAGGGCGCCCTGCATAAGGCAGAGGTGCTCTGAAAGATACAGGAGGAAACAGCAAGCATGATCTTTAAAAAGAAGCAGGATGCTGCGGCACAGCAGGCGGCTGCCGGTGAGGCAAGACCCGCAGGAAAAGACAAAGTGGCTGCATTTTTTCGCAAAAACTGGAAGTGGATGGTGCCGGTGGCGTGTGTGGCCGTGCTGGGCGGATGGTTCATCCTGCGCCCGGACAGGGCACAGGACGCCAATGTGGATGTGAGCTATGTGCAGACCACACCGGAAAAGCGGGATCTGTCCAACTCCCTCAGCGGCACCGGTACGCTGAACCCGGCCAATACATACAATGTCAAATCGCTGGTGGCAGGCAAGGTGCTCACCAGCACCATTGAGGAAGGCGACATTGTGGAGGAAGGCACTGTGCTGTACACGGTGGATGCCTCCGATGCTACCACCAAGGCCGAGCAGGCCTCCATCACCCTGCAGCAGGCACAGCGCAGCTACGATAAGACCGTGGACCGCCAGTATGTGCGTGCCGAGGTGGCAGGCGTTGTGGCTACATTGAAGGTGGCCAAGGGTGACGAAGTGACCAGCGG
>OLEF01000524.1_pt1 | contig 8490 bp, 7 predicted proteins | sample 1602171 | NCBI WGS metagenome assembly OLEF01 (sample SAMN02675048, study PRJEB24791) | human gut metagenome, SKBSTL034 | isolation source: stool | host: Homo sapiens | place: USA
TTCTGTCCGAAACGGGCAGCCTGGCGGTGTGCCTCTTCCAGAATCCGGGCAGCTCTGGGAGAATATCCCTCTTTGTCCTTCACGGCCACACCGTTTTCAAAGGCGATCAGATCCCGGATCATTTCCATGACCTGATCCACTTCTACTCCGTTATCCGCCAACACTTTTGCGGCTACACCGGTATCTTCCTTTAGGAGTCCCACCAGAATGTGTTCGGTCCCGATATAGCCCTGTTTCAGGCCTCTGGCACATCTGCCGGCCTGGGCAAGCGCATTCTGCGCTTTATCCGTAAACTGTGACTGCATCAATTCAGTCCTCCATATTCTTCATAAATTTCATCAATCAATTCATGTACTTCCTGCCTGGAAATATTTTTGCAGCTGCTCTTAGCAAGTATTACCTGCAGTTCCTTCCGCAATTCATCCACCGCACGCATACGGTCCACATCCAGAGCGATCACGGCTCCCTTTCGCCTGTCGACCTTGACATAGCCCTCCTGCTTCAGAACCGTATAGGCCTTATTTACAGTATGCATATTGATCCCGATGGTATCCGCTAGCTGCCGTACACTCGGCAGGGAATCTCCCTCATGAAACTGTGACGTGGCAATTCCCATGATGATCTGATTGCGCAGTTGCATATAGAGCGCTTCATCACTATTGAAATCTATCTCTATTATCATCAAAATCACTCCCTTCCCACTGTCACCGATTGTTATACGTCTATTATAACAGTGAGGGCGGTGCTGTCAACTGCAGACCGGGAAAGTTTATCAAAATTTTAAATCGAGTAGGAGGAATTTCTCCTAAATGAGAAATTCCGACCTCTCACACCACCGTGCGTACCGTTCGGTACACGGCGGTTCAATCAATTTAACAAGTAACACACCTTTCAGTATAGTAATCTAACATAGAAACTAATCCAAAACGGGTTAGTCTTTCTTTATTTATTGCAAAATTCATAACTCTTCGCTGACAAACATATGCTATTCGATTACCCGTATAGGCTGTAATCCTTGCTGTATCCTTATCTACTCCGAGTTTTATCAAGTTATTTATGCGGTTCTGCGGAGTTTTCCATTGTTTCCAAATGCACATGCGCAGTCTGCAACGAATTCTTGCGTCCATCTCTTTACGGTGAATTGGAAAATTAAATTCCAGTCCATTCACCCAAAAACTGGAACTTAGTATTGCAAAATATATCCTAGAAGTTAGTGTTGCAAACCTCTTGATATCTAGTTATAGTTGTGGCTCAGCAATAGAGTCCGGATGGCGTTATCCAAGGAGAATACCATGGCTAAGAATGCACATCTGGTTCTTGATGAAAGAGCCACAATAGAAGTTCGCATAAGAGAACGAGCTTCATTTACTGAGATAGGTAGGGAACTTGGCAAGGACCCTTCTACTATCTCAAAAGAAGTCAGACTCCATAGTCAGACTGTACGTAAAGATTCCTTCAATCCCTGCAGCAAGCGAAGTACCTGTGATGAATACGGAACAGCATGTTCAAAGTGCAAACTACAGTATTCAAAAAGCTGCAAGAGATGTCCTCGTGTAAAGTGCTACGAGCATTGCAAGCAGTTTGAGGTATTGGTTTGTAACAAACTGAAGAAACCACCATACGTTTGCAACGGCTGTATCCAACGGCAATCCTGTAAGCTGGAGAAGCATATTTATTCTGCCAAATCAGCTCAGAAGAATTATGAGACTACTCGCTCAGAAAGTCGTCAAGGAATAGCAATTACACCGGAAGAATTAAAGCGTGTAGATGCTATTGTTTCACCGCTTGTTAAGTTAGGCCAGTCTATTCACATGATATGTGTCAATAATGCAGATGATATCATGCTTGATGAAAAGACTATTTATAACTACATTGATGCAGGGCTTTTATCTGTAGATAACGTTGATCTTCCGAGAAAGGTCCGTTATCGTACCCGCTCACATAAGAAGCCTGTAAGAGTAGACAAGCAGTGTCATGTAGGACGCACTTACGAGGATTTTGAAGCTTATCTTGCTGCGAATCCTGATATTCCGGTAGTGGAAATGGATTCAGTAGAAGGTCGCAAAGGCGGTAAAGTCTTGTTGACCATATACTTTAGAAATAGTAGTTTAATGCTTGCTTTTATCCGTGATAACAATACCGCCAAGTCAGTTACAGAAATATTTGACTGGTTGTATGAACAGTTAGGACATGAAGTATTCACTAGCCTCTTCCAGGTGATTTTGACCGACAGAGGAAGTGAATTTACTAACCCGCTGGCAATCGAATTTAATAAGGGCAATGGTCGCAGAACACATATCTTTTATTGTGATCCACAGCGTTCTGATCAAAAAGGTGGTTGTGAAGTTACACATGAGATGATTCGTCGTGTGCTTCCGAAGAAAACCTCTTTTGATAACTTAACTCAGGATGATATCAATCTTATGATGAGTCATATCAACTCATATAACAGAAAAAAGCTGAATAACCAGTCGGCACACCAGTTGTTCAGCTTCATTAATGGCGGGGATATTCTTGACAAGTTAGGAATAAAATCCATTCCCGCTAATGAGATTAACCTTACACCTCTATTACTGAAAAAATAAGAAACGTAGCGCCATTCGGAAAAAATACTGAACCGAATGAGGGGTGGAATTTAATCTTGCGAAAAAAGAAATAAAATTCGACCTCCGCTTAACGTGACTCTTTTTTCAGAGGATTAAGATCTCAAAAAAAAGAATATCAGCATATGAAGCATAAAACAACTTGTTTCTAATAGTAAATTCCAGTTTTGAAGAACTTTGCAAAACTAACTTCCATAAAAATCATGATATTTTGATTTTCCAGAATTTACTTATGCAAGCGATTAGCTAAATCAGAACTTAAACTTGCAAACTGGAAGCTCGGATTCCAATTCAGCTCCATCTCTTTACAAAGTGTTTTCATACTACCTATCTTGAAATAGTTAATCCACCCTCTGATAAGCTGATTGAGTTTCATCACTTTATAACTGTTGCTAACGCCCCAGCTACGGCACGTGAGCTCTTTCATTCTCTTCTTAAATTTCGCTACTGATTTTGCATGCGGTTTCGCCTTGTATTGATGTGCTCTTGTATCAAAGTAGAATCCAAATCCAAGGTATTTAAGTCCTTGTGGTCTGTCTACCTTACTCTTGGTCATGTTGACCTTAAGCCCCAGTTTCTCCTCAATGAATCGTGAAATATTTCTCATGACTCTGTTGGCAGACATTTCACTTCCGACCATAATGATGCAGTCGTCCGCGTATCTTACAAAGTTAAGCCCACGCTTTTCCATTTCTTTATCGAGTTCATTCAGCATGATGTTTGCCAGTAACGGCGAGAGATTTCCTCCCTGGGGTGTTCCCACGATAGAGTCCTCATATTCATCATCAATCATGATTCCACTGACAAGGTACTTTCTTACGATAGAGATAACATCTCCATCTTTAATAGTTCTGCCTATGATAGTCATGAGCTTATCATGATTTACTGTGTCAAAGAACTTTTCCAAGTCGATGTCTACAATCCACTCATTACCGTCATTCATCATTTCAAGTGCTGTTAGAATTGCTTGTTGTGCACATCTGTTCGGTCTGAATCCATAACTGTGGTCATGGAACTGTTCCTCATAGATTGGCGTTAATACCTGTGCAATGGCTTGTTGTACAAATCTGTCTGTCACTGTTGGTACTCCCAGGTTTCTGACACCGCCATCAGGCTTTGGTATCTCCACTCTTCGTACTGGCTGAGGTTTATATTTTCTCGCCCTCAACTGTTCCTTGATGTTTTCGCCGTTCTTTGCAAGATGTTCTTTGAGTTCTGTGTACTTCACTCCGTCCACTCCCTCTGCACCTTTATTTCGTACGACTTGCAGATATGCCCTGTTGAGGTTATCGCTAGATAGTATCTGCTCCATTAGACTACTTGTGTCCATGCGTTCTTTCCTTTCCGTCTCGCTTGATTTGACCACCCTTTACCCGATTGGTTACGGCAGATGAATGTCTCCTCTGCAATACGAGACCTACTCAAACTTATTGATTGTTCGCCCCTTTGCTCCATCTCCATTACAGAGACTTCTTCACTACTATGGGCTCTGCTGACTTCTCACAGTTCGTTGTTACTAGGCTAATGGAACCTCTGTGAGATCTCCACGCTTAAGGTGCTCGCTCTTTCTCTCCATATATCCGCCACATTTACTCTGCTACTACAAAAGTGATAGTTATTAGATTTCGTTGTTCTTTGCCAACTTATCTCTCGTAGCCTAGCCTTATATGTGATTTCTGTCCGTCGGACCGGAGATTTGCTTACAGCTTCCTTCAGATTCCACCTCACGGTGGACACCCTTGCTGTTCGGCTATACACTTCCCACTATCTGGGCGTGTTCGGGACTTACACCCGTTAGAGCGCGCCCATGGCGCGCAAATCATAACCACCGGCTGAGCCGGTGGTTTGTTCTGCCCCTATAAGGGGCTGTTACCGGCACTGGGTCTAAAGACCCGTTGAAAACTCGCCAGCCGCAACATCATTTCTCTGCAGAGCCCTAAAGGGCTCATCTTATTTGCTTTGTTTTACTGGCTCACCCGTAAACGGGTCAATATACTCTTTTAGTGTCATTTGATCATATTCCAAATCACTCTGTAACTGATTAGCTATATATTCCTGAATTTTCTTCGCATTTTTTCCTACTGTATCTACATAATATCCTCTGCACGTGATCTGGACATATCTCTGCTCCCACAATTTTTACACCTTTTCTCTTGCATAACATCCTTAAAATATTTGCAATATCTTGCTTAATCTTTCCATATGCTACTTTTCTTCTATATTTTGGTGCAAAAACAATATGATACTTACAATTCCACTTTGTATGTGATAAACTATTATTATCCATATGGATACCTCCTTTGTTAAATAATGCGGTTGGCGAACCTAACATTATTATAGCACTGGAGGTTTTATACTGTAAGCTGAAGCAACTTCAACCACCCGCACAGCAGGTGGTTTATTTGTTTTCCAAAGTTCCGTTTTTCGGATCAACGAAAAACTCCACAATGTAAAACAGGGATTTGCCCTAATAATAAGCATGACTGGAAAGTGTGGTACAGTGCACTACACTTTCCAGTCATGAAGAACACGTAAGCAGGATTAAAAGAGGATACAGATTATGGAAGATTCTTACGTATTACAACTATTAAAACCAAAGTTTAAAGATTTTCATTTGTGTTTCTGCGGATTTGCAGAATGCAAGCCATTACATAGCTATGGACCGGCCGCAAGACCCAATTATATTTTGCATTATGTAATGAAGGGCAAAGGTATCTATCAGGTAGGTGAAACGAAGTATCCGCTGAAAGAAGGACAGGCCTTTCTGATTGAACCGGAAAGCCTTACCTTTTATCAGGCAGATAAAACGGACCCATGGTCTTACCTTTGGGTAGGATTTGGTGGTACGGAGGCACAGAGATTTGTCAGAGATCTCGGACTGAACAGTCGTCAGCTTACATGCGAGTGTGAATATGGAGAAGAACTGAAAGAAATTGTATTTGAAATGCTTCATCATACGCGTTCAACTGCAGAAAATCTTTACTATCTCCAGGGGAAGCTCTATCAGTTTTTCTCAGTACTGGCTCGTGGGATTGAAATTCAGCAATATTCGAATGATACAAAAGAAAGCATACATGTGCAGGAAGCAATTGCCTATATAAAGAATTACTATTCACAGAAAATCACAGTGGAAGATATAGCAAATTATTTAGCACTAAAAAATCATCCAGAATATTCAGAGAGAGCGTTTCAAGTTTTGTGTAAACAGAAAAAACTGATATAAGATATGTCATTAGTTATCGAGGACAGAACCTGTTTTTCAGGGTTCTGTCCTTGTTTGTATTATAATACAGTTTTAGGGCATGTCAAGCAGGACTGGCTGTGCCAGCCCTGCCTAGCATGCATTCTGCTTATAACCTTTCCAATCTTTCTTCGAAGAAAATTTCCAGCTGAGAATGGATCTGTCCCCAATCCTGACGGTGTCCCGTCCATTTCTTGGTGATATCTATCATGGCCAGATACAGCATTTTCAAGAGACTGTCATCAGATGGAAATACCGTCTTGGATTTGGTGACTTTCCGGAGCTGGCGGTTAAATCCTTCAATCGTATTCGTGGTATAGATCAGACGTCTGACAGCTTCCGGATACTTAAAATATGTTGAAAGATTTGCCCAGTTATCTTTCCATGACTTTGCAATCTTAGGGTATTTCCCACTCCATTTTTCGTCAAAGCTGTCCAGTTCTGCCAATGCAACTTCTTCTGTAGGAGCTGCATATACACGCTTCAGATCTGCCATAAGTGGTTTGATCTCTTTGTAAGAAACAAATTTCGTGGTATTCCTGATCTGATGGATTATGCACTGCTGGATCTCGGTCTGGGGAAATACTGCTTCAATTGCCTGTGGAAAACCGGTCAGTCCATCCACACACGCAATCAATATATCTTCTACACCCCGGTTTTTCAGGCCATTCAGGATGGAGAGCCAGAACTTGGCACTTTCATTTTGACCAACATACATTCCGAGGACATCCTTACGTCCTTCCATATCAATCCCAATCGCAATGTAAACAGCACGTTTTACAATCCGCCCCTCATTACGGGCATGGAAATGGATCGCATCCATAAATACAACAGCATACACACTTTCTAATGGCCTTTCCTGCCATTCTTTTACTATTGGCAGGATCTTATCAGTAATCCGGCTGACAGTACTGTCGGAGATCTCAAGATCGTATAATTCACGCATGTGGCTTTCTATATCGGCAGTAGTCATTCCTTTTGCGTACATGGAAATGATCTTTTCTTCCATGTCCTGCGTAATCGAATTCTGATACTTCTTTACAACCTGTGGTTCGAAGTCACCTTTTCGATCCCTTGGAATATCAATCTCCATATCTCCGTAACTGGTATGTAACGTTTTCTGGGAATGTCCATTTCTGGAATTATCGGTTTCTTTATTTCGATAATCATACTTGGAATATCCCAGTTCTTCATCCAGTTCCTGATCAAGGGCACCTTCCAAAATGATAGACATCATATCCCGCATAATGGAATTAACATCTGTTCCATCTTTTACTTTTACATTGTTTTCTTTCAGGTAGTTTCCCATGAGTTCTCTAAGCGCTGCTTTTTGTGGTGAATCCTTTTTTCTTGCCATAAAATAAACCTCCAAACTGAGTAATTCTATCTTACATCAGTTTGAAGGTTTACACAAACTTTGGGATACTCCCTATTCAGATCCACAATAGCTGTCTTTCGAATCGGATAATTGGCTTCTGCCTTTTTCGCCAGTCTGACAAAAGGCCAGTAGGACATCCTATAAATCTTTGCTCCTTGTGTGTAATTTACAAATCTGCGTTTCTTTCCTTCCAGATATTTTTCCAAGTCAGGTGTTTTTCGTTTTTTCATGGCTTCCTCCTTGTTTCCAGAAATCTGTATATTACCAGATACTCATTTTATTTGGCAGGTACGTGAAAGGATGTTATATCTTAAAAAACAAAAAGGACACATCCAAATGGTATTTCTACCAAAAGTGATGTGTCCTTGTTTAACACTATATTTTCGAAAAATGCTCCTCAAAAATAATCAATATTTTACTTGTAAACAAATAAGTCAAACAGTTAAGAATCCATAGAGCTCCTTATTCTATTTCCTTATAATCCATACATCATTATTTCAATCTATACAGCTCTAGGCCGTTTCATGTAGCTCCATATCAATCCGTGGAACCACTTTTCCTGATTGGACGTCTATGACTACCAAACCGAACTCTTTTTTCTGAATTAGTACAGCTTAGCACCTGCCGGAATATGGTTATCAACCATCAGAAGATGCAGTTCTTCATCCTCTGAATCCTTCAGGTTATTCACTGCTGAAAGCAGCATACCGCAAGACTCGATTCCCATCATCTTTCTTGGCGGAAGGTTGGTGATTGCGATCAGTGTCTTACCAACTAATTCTTCCGGCTCATAGTAAGAGTGGATTCCGCTTAAGATCGTGCGGTCTGTACCTGTTCCGTCATCCAGTGTGAACTGAAGGAGCTTCTTGCTCTTCGGAACTGCTACACACTCTTTAACCTTTACGGCACGGAAATCAGATTTGCTGAATGTATCGAAATCAACCTCTTCTTCAAATAAAGGCTCAACCTTTACGTTGGAGAAGTCAATCTTCGCGTTGTCTTTGAAGAATCCGTTGTTGTCGTTTGCAGTTGCTTCTTCTACTGCTTCGGATTTTCCTGCTTTTTTGTCAGAGTCAAGACTCTTCATCGTCGGGAACAGCAGTACGTCTCTGATTGCCTGGCTGTCTGTAAGAAGCATAACCAGACGGTCAATTCCGTATCCGATACCACCTGTAGGCGGCATACCGATCTCCAGTGCGTTCAGGAAGTCCTCATCCGTATGGTTTGCTTCCTCGTCACCGGCGTCAGCAAGAGCATCCTGTGCTTTA
>OLEF01000561.1_pt1 | contig 7909 bp, 5 predicted proteins | sample 1602171 | NCBI WGS metagenome assembly OLEF01 (sample SAMN02675048, study PRJEB24791) | human gut metagenome, SKBSTL034 | isolation source: stool | host: Homo sapiens | place: USA
ATCGCCTGTATGCTGATGAATACCATGTCCTCTTGTTCCATGATGGCGCAGAGCATTGGTTCCGTTCTCTCCGGCACCACCTATCCGTCGGATGACCCGGAAATGCTGGCGGTGGAGGCAGATTATGCAGACAGAGAAGCTCGGTTGCAGGAGAAAATCGACAACATCGAAAGCAGCCACCCAGGGTATGACGAGTATCGCTATAACCTGGATATGATTGGCCATGACCCCCATGAGCTGGCGGCAGTTCTCTCTGCTGTCTTGCAAGGCTATACACGCCACAGCGCACAGGCAGAGCTGGATCATGTGTTTGATGCACAGTATCAGCTCACGCTGAGAGAAGAAATTCAGATTCGCACTTACACTGACGAAGATGGGGATGAGCATGAATATGAATATCGTATTCTCCATGTAACTTTAACAAGCCGTTCCATTGCCTCTCTTGCGCCAGAACTACTGACTCCGGAGCAGATGGAGATGTACCAGGTCTACCGACAGACTATGGGCAATAAGCCGCTGTTGTTTGGTGGCGGTTCTCCCGATACAGGTGTTTCTGAAGATTTGACTGGTGTTGAATTTATCAATGGCACCCGCCCCGGCAATCCGCAGCTGGTGGAACTGGCGAAAAGTCAGGTGGGCAATGTGGGAGGACAACCCTATTGGAGCTGGTACGGCTTTGACTCCCGTGTGGAATGGTGTGCCTGCTTTGTATCATGGTGCTATGGTCAATCCGGTCGAACGGAACCACGCTTTGCTGGTTGTCAGTCTCAGGGTGTTCCGTGGTTCCAGTCTCATGGACAGTGGGGCGCAAGAGGCTATAACAATCTGGCTCCCGGAGATGCAATTTTCTTTGACTGGGATTTGGATGGGACAGCAGACCATGTAGGTATCGTGATCGGTACGGATGGCAGCCGTGTTTATACCGTGGAGGGAAATTCCGGCGATGCCTGCAAGATCAAAAGTTATGACCTGAATTATCAAAGCATTAAGGGCTACGGCCTGATGAACTGGTAACAGAGATTTTTTAGAAGGAGTGATAGACGATGGCAAAGAACAAAATTGAACGCATTGACCAGGAGATTACTAAGGTCCGCGAGAAGATCGCAGAGTATCAGGAAAAGCTCAAGGCGCTGGAAGCACAGAAAACCGAGGCAGAAAATCTGGAGATCGTCCAGATGGTGCGCGCACTGCGTATGACCCCGGCTCAGCTGAGCGCCATGCTGTCCGGAGGCACAGTTCCCGGCAGTTTGGCTGATGACAACAACGAACAGGAGGAAAACAGCTATGAGGAATAAACGATTGCTCCGAACACTTTCCGCCCTTTGCCTGACGCTGGTGCTGGCATCGGGCTTTACTGTTCCCGCTTTTGCCCAGGGCGCAGCGCCGCCCCCGGCAGAGGATACCACCAATGACAGCAATGTGGTGGTGGAAGAAACGGAAAAAGCACCTCCGCTGACCCCGGATGGCAACGCCGCTCTGGTGGATGATTTTGGTGGCAACAAGCAGCTCATTACCGTTACCACCAAGGCGGGCAACTATTTTTATATCCTGATCGACAGGGCCAACGAGGATAAAAAGACTGCTGTTCACTTTCTGAACCAGGTGGATGAAGCGGACCTGATGGCACTGATGGAAGATGGAAATGCCAAAGAGGAGCCGCCAGCTGTGTGCAGCTGCACGAAGAAATGTGAAGCAGGGGCAGTCAATACGGCCTGCCCGGTCTGTGTAACTGATAAGAGTAAATGTACGGGCAAAGCACCGGAACCTCCGGCAGAAACATCGGAGCCGGAAAAAGAGAAGCCTGCCGGACTGAACCCGGCTGCGCTGATCCTTCTGCTGGCTCTGCTGGGCGGCGGTGGCGTATTTGCCTACTTGAAGCTCGTTAAGAATAAGCCTAAGACCAAGGGCAATGACAGTCTGGACGATTATGATTATGGCGAGGAAGATTCCGAGGAATGGGAAACCGAGGATGAGGAGTCGGACGAACCGGACGCTGATGGGGGCAGCACAGAAGAAGATGATGAGGACAGTGTGAAATGACCCGTTTCACAGACAGTCCCTATGAACGCATGATGACACGCAGGCCGGAGGGCGGGAAGGAAACTTCCCGTCCTCCTTCTTTACCCCACAGCCACCCCTGCTATGGCTGCGGGAGTTATGGAAGCCCCTGCGTAGGTATCTGCCATCGTGAGATGGAACGCTGGCTCAAAGAAAGGAAACGAAAAAAATGAGTGTTCTGATTATATTTATCAAGCTGATTGCTGTTTTTGACCTGCTGGTGATCGCCGTGTATTTTGGCGGCGACATTCTTTCTACCATGTTAAACAAACTTCGGAGAAAGCCAAAGCAAGATGACCCCTTTGATTTCTCCTTAGATACCGTGACAGTTTCATTGTCCATAGATTCTATCCGTCAGCTTTGTTCCGACGATGCGGCAGATTTTGTGGAAGAAAAGATCCTGCCAAATGCGGAGAAAACAATGGCCGTGCTGACGGAACAAGAACAGACGGCGGCTCGGCTGCTCTTATCCGCTTTGATCGGTTTTCTTGCAGCAGAAGCTCCTATGGATGAACAGAGCTTTCCTTTGATGATGGAACTTCTGAACTGCATGGAAGGGGAAAAAGAAGATGGTTGTCAGGATGCAGTAGATAGTTTACTTGAAGATGCCGCCTGCAATACCCGCCGTCACGAAGAATATTACAGCAATTATCAACGCTACCAGCTGATGCAGGTGGATAAAACCCGTGTCATTTTGGCTTGCCGTATCATCATCAATGACCTGCTGGGGAAACTGTACCGCTATGACTACCGGTTTGGTTATAACCTGCTACTGGATGAGGAAAACAGCATAGAGAAAAAACTGCACACGCCTGTGCGGGAAGAATGGGAGGTTGAAGAATATGAAGCTGGTGATTGCTGAAAAACCATCGGTTGCACAAAGTTTGGCGGCGGTGATCGGTGCAACTGTCCGTAAGGACGGGTATCTGGAGGGCAACGGCTGGCGTGTCAGCTGGTGCGTGGGCCATCTGGCCGGTCTTGCGGATGCAGACAGCTATGACCCCAAGTATGCCAAGTGGCGATATGATGACCTGCCTATTCTGCCGGAGCATTGGCAGATGGTGGTGGGAAAGGATAAGAAAAAGCAGTTTGATATTCTCAAAAAGCTGATGAACGCCCCGGATGTGACGGAGGTAGTAAATGCCTGTGATGCCGGACGCGAGGGCGAGCTGATCTTCCGCAGCGTCTATGAGCTGGCAGGCTGCCAAAAGCCGATGAAAAGGCTCTGGATTTCTTCGATGGAGGACTCCGCCATAAGGGAGGGCTTTGCAAACCTGCGCCCCGGTGCGGACTATGACGGACTTCGGGATGCTGCCCTCTGCCGTGCCAAGGCCGACTGGCTGGTGGGGATCAATGCCACAAGGCTTTTTTCCGTGCTGTACCACCGCACCCTCAACATCGGGCGCGTGATGTCCCCAACGCTGGCGCTCATTGTCCAGCGAGAAGCTGAGATCGACACCTTTAAGCCGGTTCCCTTTTATACCGTGGCGCTGGAGCTGCCCGGTCTTACCGTATCCGGGGAGCGCATAAGTGACCGAGCAAGCGCAGAACAGCTGAAAGAAGCCTGCCAGGGTGCAGCTGTCACAATCAAAAAGGTGGAGTGCAAGGAAAAGTCCGAAAAGCCGCCTGCCCTCTATGACCTGACTACTCTGCAAAGAGATGCCAACCGCCTGCTTGGATTTACAGCCCAGCAGACCCTGGACTATCTGCAAAGCCTGTATGAAAAGAAGCTCTGCACCTATCCCCGTACTGACAGCCGCTATCTGACCGGTGATATGGCAGACAGCCTGCCGGTGCTGGTCAAGCTGGTTGCCAATGCTATGCCGTTTCGCAAAGGAATCGCCATTACCTGTGATCCGCAGACGGTCATCAACGATAAGAAAGTAACCGACCACCACGCAGTAATCCCTACCAGAAATCTCAAGGATGCAGACCTTTCTGCCCTTCCTGCGGGAGAAAAAGCGGTGCTGGAGCTGGTGGCCCTGCGTCTGCTGTGCGCCGTAGCCCAGCCCCATATCTATTCGGAAACCGTTGTGATTGCAGCGTGTGCCGGTGGGGAATTTACCGCCAAAGGAAAAACGGTGAGGCACCCCGGATGGAAAGCACTGGAGGACGCTTACCGTGCCAAAACGAAGGATGCAGAGCCGAAAAAAGAGGGCGCAGAGAAAGCCCTGCCGGAGCTGACTGAAGGACAGACCCTTTCGGTTTCTGCGGCAATCGTCAAAGAAGGCAAAAGCAGTCCGCCCCAGCACTTTACGGAGGACACCCTGTTGTCCGCGATGGAGACTGCCGGAAAAGAGGATATGCCGGAGGATGCCGAGCGAAAAGGTCTGGGGACACCGGCCACCCGTGCCGGTATTTTGGAAAAGCTGGTATCTGCCGGTTTTCTGGAACGAAAAAAGAGCAGGAAAACGGTGCAGCTTCTCCCTTCCCACGATGCAGTTTCCCTGATCACAGTGCTGCCGGAACAACTGCAATCGCCGCTTCTGACTGCCGAGTGGGAGTACCGACTGGGCGAGATCGAGCGCGGGCAGCTTGCCCCGGAGGAGTTTTTGGACGGGATCAGCACCATGCTGAAAGATCTGGTGGGAACTTATCAGGTCATCAAGGGAACTGAGTACCTGTTCACTCCGCCCCGTGAGGTGGTGGGCAAATGCCCTCGCTGCGGCGGTGAAGTTGCAGAACTGCAAAAAGGCTTCTTCTGTCAGAATGATTCTTGCAAATTTGCAATCTGGAAAAACAACAAATGGTGGGCTGCCAAGAAAAAACAGCCGACCAAGGCTGTGGTGTCTGCACTGCTGAAAGATGGCCGTGTCCGTGTGACGGGCCTATATTCGGAGAAAACCGGAAAGACCTACGATGCCGCTGTGGTTTTGGAGGATGATGGACAGTACGCTAACTTCAAGCTGGAATTTGACCAGCGGAAAGGAGGCAGCCGATGAAGCTCTCTTTAGTGGAACGGGAAACCATTCTCCTCTATAACCAGGCAGAACCAATGGCTGAGATCTATACCCATGATCCCCGTCTGATGGAGAAGCTGGATCTGCTGGCAAAAAAGCACCCCGACCAGATCACCCGAAAGGACGCCCATAACTTTACCGTCCCCAAGCGGTGTGTATCAGTCCGGGAGCCATACAGCGCCGAGCGTCGCAAAGCTGCCAGTGAGCGTGCGAAAGCCGCCGGATACCAGCCCCCTGTGAAAAAGTCCGGCAGTTAAAGGCACATGGCAGAGAATGTATTTGAAGCGGTCAAGCAGTCGGTCAGCACCAGAGAAGCGGCAGAGTTTTACGGGATAAAAGTCAGTCGAACTGGCATGGCCTGCTGTCCCTTTCACGATGATAAGAACCCCAGCATGAAGGTAGACCAGCGGTTCCACTGCTTTGGCTGCGGTGAAGATGGGGATGTGATCGACTTTACCGCAAAGCTCTTTAACCTCTCCCCAAAAGAAGCGGCGGAGAAACTGGCACAGGACTTTGGCCTGATCTATGACAGTCAGGCCCCTCCCCGCAGGAGATATGTCCGGCAGAAAACCGAGGCACAGCAGTTTCGTGAGGATCGGCAGCGGTGTTATCGCGTACTGTCCGATTACTACCATCTGCTGAAAAAATGGGGGATTGACCATTCTCCCCGGACACCGGAGGAAGAACCGCACCCCCGCTTTGTGGAAGCAATCCAGAAGAAAACCTATGTAGAGTACCTGCTGGACCTTTTTCTTTATGAAAGTGAAGAAGAACAAAAGGCATGGATTGCAGAACACACAGCAGAAATCACACACTTGGAAAGGAGATTGAAAATCATGGCTGAGAACAAACCCACCAACCGAGAACGGCTAAGGGAAATCACAGATGGCATCGAGCAGGGGATCAAGGAACTGTTTGAGAGTGAAAAGTATATGCGCTATCTGTCCGTCATGTCCCGCTTCCACCGCTATTCGGTAAACAACACCATGCTCATCTATATGCAGAAGCCGGACGCTACATTGGTAGCCGGATACAATAAGTGGAAAGACCAGTTTGAGCGTCATGTAAAAAAGGGCGAGCATGGCATTACCATCATCGCCCCCACACCGTATAAGAAGAAAATCGAGGAGCAGAAGCTGGACCCGGATACCAAGGCTCCGATTCTGGATAAAGACGGAAAGATCGTCACAGAGGAAAAAGAAATCGAGATCCCTATGTTCCGTCCGGTCAAGGTTTTTGATGTGAGCCAGACCGACGGGAAACCTTTGCCGGAGCTTGCTTCCTCCCTTTCCGGCAATGTGCCAAATTATGAGGCATTCATGGAGGCCCTGCGCCGCAGCGCACCGGTGCCGATTACTTTTGAAGCAATGGCCGCCGATACGGACGGCTATTTTTCTGCCGATCATCAGAAAATCGCCATTCGTCAGGGCATGAGTGAGGTGCAGACGGTTTCGGCCACGGTTCATGAGATTGCCCACAGCAAGCTCCACAATCAGAAAAAGATTCAGATTGCCAATGACGAGCAATATCAGGAGATCGAGCTGTTTGATAAACCCGGTCTGTTCTCCAATGGGCGGATTGTCCGTGATAATCTGCCGGAGGGCGTTTATTGCTATGACCTGCGCGGTTCTGACTACGACCCCGGAGAGCCGGTCTGTGTAGAAGAACAAGTGGTTGTAAACCATGCAGGTTCCGTTCTGCTGACAGAGCCGCTGGAGCTGGCGGAAGATGGACGCCTGATGCTGACCGAGGAAGAAGGGCTGAATTTTGTTGGCGGCTTTTCTACCCTCACCCAGTTTTTGCAAGAACAGAGGAAAGACCGCCACACGGAGGAAGTGGAGGCTGAAAGCATCTCCTATGCGGTCTGCAAATATTTTGGCATCGAGACCGGAGAAAACAGCTTCGGCTATATTGCAAGCTGGAGCCAGGGCAAAGAGCTGAAAGAGCTGAGAGCCAGTTTGGAGACCATCAACAAAACCTCCGGCACTTTGATCTCTGACATTGAGCGCCACTATAAGGAAATCTGCAAAGAGCGCGGAATCGACCCTCATGCAAAGGTAGAGCCGGAACCCGCCCCGATAGAGCAGCCAGAAGATGCCGCTAAGGTATCTGATAGACAGCAGACCGGCGATCTGACCTACTATGTAGCAGAGTGCATGGAATTTCCAAACCTCGGAGAATACCACGATAACCTGTCTTTGGAGGAAGCAATCCGCATTTATCAGGAGATTCCGGCAGAACGAATGAACGGGATCAAGGGCATTGGTTTTGAGCTGAAAGACGGAAGCGACTATGAAGGACCGTTTCCGATTTTGACCGGGCAGACCATTGACCTGGACACCATTCAGGCAATCGACTATTACCGTGACAATCCGCTGGTACAGAAAGCGGTAAAGGAACTGGCTGCGGCCATGCCGGAAATGGAAGTGCTGGGGGCGGATGCCAACCAGCAGGAGGCTTTGTTTCTGATCAACGATACTACCTATCTTCATATCCAACCTTGTGACAGCGGATGGGACTACACTCTTTACGATGCTGCGTCCATGAAAGAGCTGGATGGTGGTCAGCTGGATATGCCGGAGCTTTCCCGCATGAAGGCAGTTCTCCAGATTTGTGATGACAACGATTTGGGCAGAGACTCGGTAAAATACGCACCGTTGTCCATGATTGAGACCTTGCAGGAAGCTGCCTACCAGCAGATGCAGGCAGAGGCCAGTCAGATGGCTGCTTCTTCTCAGCTGCCGGAAGCACAAGAGCAGGCGCTGGATGAATACCCTATGCCTGATGAGCAGGTATCCACACCGGATATGCAGGAATACGGCTACTTCTATGATGGGATGCTCCCTGTCACCAGAGAACGGGCGCTGGAACTGGATGCCGCTGGTTTGACT
>OLEF01000610.1_pt1 | contig 7422 bp, 8 predicted proteins | sample 1602171 | NCBI WGS metagenome assembly OLEF01 (sample SAMN02675048, study PRJEB24791) | human gut metagenome, SKBSTL034 | isolation source: stool | host: Homo sapiens | place: USA
GGCAGAAATGGATGAGGGCAGTCCACGACTGTCATAAAACTGAGTTTTCTCTACATTTCCCTGTTTAGTCTTAGTAAGCTGTCCACGGGCATTAGCCGACAAGCCTTGCCAGATCTTATTGTCATAAGAATCGGTTACGGATATCAGATTACCATAAGAATCATACGAATTGTTGATGGCATATCCGTCCGGATAAGTCTCCTTCTTTATTCTGCCAAAGACATCGTAAGAAGTTTCAGCAGTATATGACTTTTCATTTTTTATGTTTTCGACGAGCTTCACAATCCTGTCCAGATGATCATAGGTAAACTGCCGGGTATGCTTACCGTCAATACGGATTTCGCTTAGCCTGTTATTACTGTCATAATCATAGTTTGTAACCTCACCCTGACGATTCACTTTCGATAATAAACCTTTTGAATAAGGCTCAAACTCTACTATCTTCTTGTGGCTCATAATTGTTCGTTTCAAAAGGATTGTAATTATTAAATTTCTGCAAACCTAAAACAGGGAGACACCTCTTCGTATCTTTTGGCAAAAGGAAAGCAATCATGTTCATTTCATATGATAGATTATTCCACCTTTCTAAAAGTTACATTCTTATAAATCCCAGGTAAACATATACTTCTCAATGAATTACCATCCAACCAGACCGAAAAAGTCGAACTTAACGACATATCAACTAATATAATTTCATTTATCCCTCCTTTCGCCAACTTACCTTTAGATAAAAGTAACCCTTTATAAAATAACACATAATTATTTTCTTTTATATACATCGAGTAGTCGTCATCTGTCATTTTATAATATCCATCAAGAAACAACTTATCCAATGGATAAGAAAAGTTTATCCGTCTTCCTTCTGCCGAAGATAAGTTCCACGTCGTTTCAATATGATAATCAAAATCGTCTTCAAAATATACAGACATAAAAAACTTATTTTTCAAAAAAGGGAAACAATGTATAAAAGACAGCCCCTTCTTTTCTAATCGAGCACTCATCTGTATATCGTGAACATGATCATGCATTGTTAATATACTGTCTTTTATAGAGCATTTACCATATGATATCAATTTAATAAAGTGCGAATCTGAATCGGGATACAACCCTATGGAAAGGAGATACCTCTGTTTTTTCAAATCAACATCAATACCATAATAAAAAATCTCATCAACATTAAAAGTTGTTTCTTTATCCACATCTTTATCTGAAGGAATGTAACAGTACGACTCTTGTTTCTGCGAATGGATAGATACAGCCCATATAATAAAACTAAAAAAGATTATCTTCTTATTTACTTCTAATTTCATAATGTCTAACATTAAGCATTAATACAGTATTTCCATAATAACGTTTTATTCAAATTTAATACAATACAGATTTCATAAATGGGGGTAACTGATACCGTAAAGGGGCTACTCCCCAATAACCGGACGCTAAACCTTCTCCTACACTACATAAAAACGCGCAAGACTTAAATATCCGCCTGTACAAAAACCATATAATATAAAACTTTTCCATTCCAACTATCAATTAAAATATCACTCAAACCAACTTTTTTGTTCTCTTTCAAAGATTCCTTTTGAACACCTTCGTATATTATTTTTCTTTCCCTTTTCCCATGAATAGAGACTAACAAATATAGAATCAGTATCTATTATTCAATCGACTTTTCTTAATCCTTATAAAGAACTCCGGATTTGTAGTTATTAAATCAGAAAAATGAATCTTCTTCCCATTATTCGGGCACCTGCAACTATCAGACTTATAATCAGCCCAATATATAGCTTTAATAATATCATTATGCAATTTTCTAATAAAAATGATTTTTTTTTCTGTTTTCGAATCCATACAAATAATTGTATCGTTTTTGTATGCCACACTTCCTTTAGCCCAACAGATCGTTTGACTATCATAATCTATCAGATAATCCAAATACATCTTAAGGTCAAATTCGTTGTCAGAATTGAGTGTCAAACACAATTTACTATTCGTGAACATATCTGAATAGAACATTATTTGGGCATAACCAGACAATGGGAATAGTAAATAAAATACAAAAATAAATTCTTTCATAATCGTTTAGTAGTGGTGAATTATCAACTCCTATTTTATACAACTCCGTTTTCTTTTCCAAATTATACTTTATAAATAATTAAAGCATTTAAAAAGCATTCCCAAAGTAGCAGCATAAGAATCTTATATTTTTATTGCACACATTTCATCTAATAAATTTATCTTTTTATCGTTAGTCATATCCAAAAAATCATCCGCAAAATATTTATAGTATTTCTCTCTCCAACTTTTTTTCTGCTTTTTATTAAACTCATCAGCTGTTTTAAATCGAAAACTATTCAAACACTTTTTCCGTTCTGAACTACTGTACACTTTTTCTCCTAATCTTGAACAAGTAACTTTTCTATTCAAAGTATCTATCGAATAACTATATGTTATTTCTTTTGTTTCATCACCAATAGGTATCAAGAAAATAATATATCCATTCTCGATTTCTTTATAGACAGACGCTATTAAAACCTCATTATCTGATATTCTAAGAGCTGACATCACAGTATTATTCATGATAATAACGTGAAATAAAAAGAACAATAAAAATCTCATACTATTTAATAAATTCAATATTCATAATTATGCATCATTAATCCTACCATTGTATTATAAAGATTTGTATCAGTATGTAGATACATACTTGCATGTAGCAAAAAAGGATGAATACCAATATTGGGAATTCCATTCAACCACAACCCCAGAGAAGCCCAATTAACACAATTAGAAGTAAGACCCTGATAAAAGCTTACCTTACTAGTAGCTCTAAGAGCAGTAAATAAATACTTATTTACAGTAAACTCATTACTTTTTAATGATAATGCCTTCTCTATTGGATAATATGAAGTACTTAGTTTAGGTTCTAAGGCAAATCCTAAATACCCTTTTATTTTTGCATCAGAAGCTGGCCCATAAGACATCAATATATCTTTTTTTTCTACTCCTTCTATTCCTGTATGGGATATAAAATCGAAACGACCGTCTTCATATCTATTTTGCGTATACAAATTAGCTACAGTTACATCAACAATATCATTTATATCTTTTAGATTTCCCAATCCCCCTAATGCATACATCCAATTATCAAATCTCCCATTTCCTTTTTTCATAAAATATTTAAATTTATTATTAGTCATATCGTAAGATGCTGCTCCTAAACTTAAAGAAACAGGAACTTGCCCTCCCGACATTATATGCATCCCAACTGAATTTACATATGATCCAGTTAACATGGATGCTGTATTAGCCATAGGCATTCCCGAAGCAGCTACATAAGAGCCCAAAACTCCAGATGCCGCACCAATAATAGCACCACCAACCATATATCCCCATGTCCTACCAGAACTATAATCCCATTTGCCTGGATTATAACTATGATTTGCAATACTTCCTCCAATATAAGTGCCAATAATAGCACCTGCTATTAACTCTAAAAGGAGTTCCCCACTCGGGTCCGTATATAATAGCGGATTTCCATAGCAATACCCATACCGATTGTAATTCAACCAATTACCCGGTGCCTGCACATAAGGATCAGGACTTAAAAACATACCCAGCAAAGGATCGTATACACGACCATTCATGTTTATCAACCCAAAACCATCCAAATGTTCATGCAGGGTATACCCTCTGTCAACAATAAACTTAGTACGCGTTTCAGTATCTTTCCATGAAGCAGGGTTACGACGATTCCCCCATGGGTCATAGGCGTACCTCTCTTTTACTACGCCATTCATATCTGTTAAAGCCAACAGAGAACCTTGATAATCACAATAAGTAGAATAGAAACGATTATTGCCGTCATCGTTTATGTAAATTCCGACCAAACCATCTCCACCACTAACATAATGAATCTTTTTAACTTTACCCGATGAATCGACCTCTTCTTCATAATTACCGGAATAATAACGGGTAAAAGTGGCATTGCCATCTTTAAAGACACCCTTGCGCCGCTGCTCATCTACCCCGTAATCCAGAACCAAAGATTTACTTCCCAAACTGATATTCTTTACTTTCTTGAAGTCGGTATAGGTGACAGTCTGAGTTGAATTAGGTATTCTATCGGGCTTACCACTTAATGAGGTCAAGGCATGAGGCTTGCCATTTTCTTCTCCATAGCCGAAAGTAAAACCGACATCACTTTTAGTAGTGATTGTTCCGGTGGTCGGATTATAATCTATACTGTTACTCGCTTGTGAAATATTATCTTTACTTATATTCCAGGCTGTCAGACGGTTCATGCCATCATACGTAAAGTCTTCCTTGTGACCGGTGAGTAAGTCGCTTCGGGAGATTAGGTTGCCCTTATTATTAAAAGTATAAGCCATATTCATTATGGCGGCGGCAGAAATGGATGAGGGCAGTCCACGACTGTCATAAAACTGAGTTTTCTCTACACGACTTCTCATACTAATAAGATAACGCAACTATACACAATCATTGGTACAATAAAATATATATTTCCAAAAGACCATAAAAGTATTTTTTCATCGCAATAATATTATTACAACAAACACAAATTTCATGAGATGTGATTACCACAACTAAAATTTCACCTCTATACTACTTCCTTCAAGAGGTTTATCATATAACTGATAGCCATTCATCCAGATAGGAAGTTTTTTCTTCACACATACAAATTTATCCAATAACATGAAAATAGATACATAATTTCTTAATTCTCTATTACGAGGAACCAGTTGAAATTCATATGTCCCATGTAATTTCGAAAAACCATATAGATTAAAACTATCAGTATATATATCATCTGCTTTAAGAAACACAAAGTGATTGGATAATTTTTCCCAAAAAGCCTTTTCCCCATAAATAGTGTCTATAGGTAATTCCGTTTTGGAATCTTTCTTTAATCGACTATAAATGAGCGTCAACTCGTCATTTATAAAATCCACTTCATGCTCTTTATCATACAATGTAGAATCAGGAATCACCATCCAAGTAGATAATAAATCCGAATTATCTTCTATCACCACCTTATATTTAGCATTAGAATAATCATTCAACTGTTCTAACCCATATTTATCTGAGAAAGTCATTGACATAGGAAAACTAGGGATACCTCCCTCATTCACCGAAATACCATGAAGATAGACAGCCTTCCCTGTATTATTCATATACGTGATATTTAAATAAGGAACATCCATAGCTATACTCGAATCAATCGAGACTTTCTCACTTTTCCATACAATAGATAAGCCAACAGCTACATTTTGAGCATAAACATATCCGATACTTAAGGACATTATCAATAAAATTATCTTCCTCATTTCAAAATGGATATTTATAAGTTACATTCGAAGTCCAGCTAAAATTAACTTTGAAAGTTATATGCATACTACTTCTCGTACCAATAAAATAATTCACTTTCCAAACTACTCCGAATACTATTAATTTCAAATCTAAAAAACTTCACAATACATTTATAATCAGCAACTCAAAAACAATCGAATACAATTTATCACATCACTTATTATCCCGATATTAAGGGGTAGCATGTTTATATATTCTAGCACTTCCCCTATCTTCATTGACTACAAACTCAACTGCCGCCTGACCTAAAATAGAAGGAACCGAAATTAGATAGATAGGCGATGGAACGTCAAGCGAACGAAATTCTTTCCAATCTTCATCTGCAAAATCCCAGTACGAAAGATCATCAAGCAACATATCGTCAAAATGAGCGAGAACCGGACAATCATTCCCTTTCACTTTGAGAAGGATATAAGCGTCACAAAGCTCTTCGCCGACATCAGTTGAGTTCGTAATTGGAGCTATCCAAGACTCATCCTGACCTTCTTCATAATCTTCTTCATGGTCTAGCGCAAACACCCAGATCGGATATTTCTCTAAATCGGATAGGAAAACAGCGTCAATAGGCGAAAGCTTTCCTGTAATGTATTCCACTTTTTCTTTACGTTGGGGTGTCTTCTTAGAAAACAATTTACTTAAAAACATATTTTTTCCTCCTATATTTTAGAAATTGAGTAAACAGTATTTTATATCTATTTATTACGTTTTTCTTAAGATTTTGTAAAAGAACTATTCGATCTTTTCATTAGAAATACAAGAAAGTTCATTTAATATTTGCAACCGTTCTTTATTTGTTATTTCTAAAAAAGAGGAGGAAATCATTCTATAAATATTATCAGGTATTAATCTGTGCTTCTTTACAAAATCATCACTATTATAATAAAAACCACCTGACCATTCAACGACTTTATCATCTAAAGGAAGAATTCTAATCGTTTTATTCACTTTATCTATTTTATCTTTTGAAAAACGTATATCAAATGATATTTCTTGACACTCATCATGTTTTACAATCAGAAAGCCTAAATTAGCCCAACCCGACCGCTTTATTGCAGATTCATACATATATATATCGTGTTCAAAAGTAGACAATTGAGCATCCGATTTATCAAAATAAATCAACATAAACAATAAAGTAAGAATTAAATATTTCATCTTTTATATTTATTCGTTAAATTGTAAGAATACATAGTCCTAAAAAATAATATTCAATATTTATTCCTGTTCGTATGGCGGATACATCTTCATACTTTTCATTTTTTCAGAGGGAGGATATACTATTACAGGAGTTCCTCTTGAATTTTCCAAAAGGGTTAAATCTTCTATACTTAGATCATATCGTTTAAGAATACGATAATTTTCACGTACATCCTTCAAGTCATATTTAGAAAATGTATCTCCCTATATAATAAATATACATGTTGTATCTCCTCCTCCTTTAAAATAAGCCTGCCATTTGTTTGCATTACAATTTGTTCAGAAGGGTTTATTACATGTCCGTATAGTTTATTCGGGAGTAGAGTGTCAGGACATATATTATTATAAACCAGTCCTGAACCTAACTGAAAATATAAAGATATGTTTGATTTGTTTTCACCACAAACAAGTGAACTCCCATTCGTATTACATGCAACACAAATAATTAGAGTGATAAAAAACAGCAATAATAATTTTCTCATATTCAATGATAATTTTAAATCAAAAAACCAGCATTATTATTGGATATTTTGTTTCATTCCGAAAAAAGAAATATTTTCACATCTATTAAAGTACTTAACAGCTTTTCCGTTTGCCCTTCATTCATACCATTAACCCCATGGGTTGTCAGTTCTGTATTAAGCATTCTTGAAGACTTTTTGCGCTAAAAACACTTGGTGTACCAACACTGAATAAGTATCCAAATCCATAATCCAAACTTTGTCGGTAGTACCCATATTCATGTATATATAATTGATCAGTCAATACTTTATCATCAAAATCTCCTTGGATTCCATCATAAATATTTATATTTATAAAAAATCCAACAGCTAT
>OLEF01000621.1_pt1 | contig 7289 bp, 4 predicted proteins | sample 1602171 | NCBI WGS metagenome assembly OLEF01 (sample SAMN02675048, study PRJEB24791) | human gut metagenome, SKBSTL034 | isolation source: stool | host: Homo sapiens | place: USA
GCTGGCAAGGTGCTGGTGGCTACCGTGAAAGGCGACGTACACGACATCGGCAAGAACATCGTGGCGGTAGTCATGGCCTGCAACGGCTACACGATCCGCGACCTGGGCGTGATGGTCGAGTGTCCCCGCATCATCGACGAAGCCGTCGCTTGGGGCGCCGACGCGATCTGCCTGAGCGGACTGATTACCCCTTCGCTCGAGGAGATGATCCACGTCTGCGAAGAGCTGGAACGCCGGGGGTTGCAAATTCCCGTACTGATCGGCGGTGCGACCACTTCGGACGTACACACCGCCGTAAAAATAGCTCCGACCTACTCGGGCCCGGTGATCCATGCCGACAACGCCAGCCGCAACAACAAAATCCTCGGCGAACTGCTCGGTCCCGGCCGGGAGGAGTATCTGGCTCGCGTGCGCGAAGAGCAACAGACCCTGCGCGACCAGTACCGCCGCCGCGAGGAGATCCGCACGATCCTACCCTTCGGTCAGGTGCGCAAGCTGCGCGTGCCGAAACCCGCGTCCGAAATCGCCGTTCCGGCACATACGGGACGGCTGGTGTTTCCGGACATAAGTATCGCCGATGTGGAGCCGCTGATCGACTGGAACTTCTTCTTCCCGGCGTGGGGGCTCAAGGGCCGCGTACCGGAGATCTTCGAAAACCCCGAACACGGCGCCGAAGCCCGCAAGCTCTACGACGACGCGCAAAAGATGCTGGCCCGCATCCGCGAAGAAAAACTCCTCACCCTCCAGGGCGTAGCGGGCATCTTCGAAGCCGTCAGCCGGGGCGACGACATCGTGGTCACCGGCCCGAAAGACAAGAAATACATCCTGCCGATGCTGCGCAGCCAGGCCCCGGTCCGGGAAGCCCAGGCCCGCTGTCTGGCCGATTTCATCGCCGACGAAAAGGCAGGCAGGACCGACTATATCGGGGCCTTCGCCCTCACGGGCGGCATAGGGCTCAAGGAGCTGACCGAAAAGTTCCGCGCGGAGGGCGACGACTACAACGCCATCCTCTCGAAGCTGCTGGCCGACCGCCTGACCGAAGCCCTCTGCGAATGGGTGCATATCTTCATCCGCCGCCAGATGTGGGGTTACGAAACCGGTCCGGCGCTCACACCCGAACAGATCATCCGCAGCAAATACCGGGGTCGGCGCATGGCCTTCGGCTACCCGGCCTGTCCCGACCACTCGCTCAAACGCGAGGTCTTCGACCTGCTGGCCGCCGACAAGACGACCGCCATGCGCCTGAACGACAACTATATGATTACGCCCGAGGAGGCGCTCTGCGGCCTGTTCTTCGCCGACGCCGAATATTTCTCCGTCGGACGAATCGACCGAGAACAACTGGCCGACTACTCCGCACGCCGCGACATGGACACAGAAACGATCGAAAAACTGATACCCAATAACATCTGATGAATATTACGGATCTCATACAGGGCACTGTCGCTTCGCGCACGACCCGTTTCGCCTTCGAGCTGCTTCCGCCCCTGAAGGGGGACGGCACGCGCAGCGTCTTCGGAGCCATCGACCCGCTGATGGATTTCAACCCGGCCTACATCAACGTCACCTTCCACCGCGAAGCCCTCAAAGAGGACGTCCGCCCCGACGGAAGCCGCGAGTGGCACATCATGCGCCGCCGTCCGGGCACGGTCGGTATCTCGGCCGCGATCCGGCGCAAATACGACGTGGAGGTGGTTCCCCACCTGATCTGCGGCGGCTGGTCGAAATACGACATCGAGGATTCGCTGATCGACATGGATTTCCTGGGGCTGCACAACGTGCTGGCGCTGCGGGGAGACAAGCGGCAGAACGAACCCCGCTTCGTCCCCTACGCCCAGGGACACGCCCACGCCGCCGACCTGGTGCGCCAGATCCAGGCCATGAACCGGGGAGAATTTATCGACGGCGAAGTCGAGGAGTGCCACCACTCCAAGTTCTCGGTAGGCGTGGCGGGCTATCCCGAAAAGCATTTCGAGGCGGCGAACGCCCAAAGCGACCTCCAGTACCTCAAGGAGAAGGTCGATGCGGGGGCCGACTACATCGTAACCCAGATGTTCTTCGACAACAGCAAGTACTTCGATTTCGTGGAGCGCTGCCGCAAGGCGGGCATCACGGTACCGATCATCCCGGGCATCAAGCCGATCTCGACGCCCAAGCACCTGGAGATCCTGCCTCGCACCTTCAGCGTCAGCCTGCCCGAGGAGTTGGTGAAGGCCGTCCGGGCCTGCGGCGAGGACACACAGGCGGCCCGCGAGGTCGGGATAGAATGGGCGATCCACCAGGCCAAGGAGCTCAAAGCGGCCGGAGTGCCGATCATCCATTTCTACACGATGGGACGCACGGACAACATCCGCAAGATCGCCTGCAACGTGTTCTAATTCCGAATAGGGCAAAGTAATTGCTATTAAACACTTAACCATGACACCCGTAGAGTTTCGCCGCCACCTGCACCGCCATCCGGAGCTCTCGTTCCGCGAAACGGAGAGCGCCCGCTTCATCGCCGAAGCGCTCCGCGAGGCAGGCATCCCCTGCCGTCCGATCGCCGGAACCGGCGTACTGGCCAAAATCGAAGGACGCGGCGACCTGCGGCGGGCCGTCGTGCTGCGGGCCGACATCGACGCCCTGCCCATCCGCGAACAGAGCGGCGCGGCGTGGAGTTCCGAGAACGACGGAGTGATGCACGCCTGCGGGCACGACATCCACGCAGCGGTGCTCTACGGCACCCTGCTCCGGCTCTCCGCCGAGCGGAATTTCGAGGGTACTCTTTTCGGAATCTTCCAACCCGGAGAGGAATCGAATCCCGGCGGAGCCTCCAAAGTGCTGGCCGAAAAACCCTTCGAAGGCTATACGGTGCTGGCCGTCGTCGGCGAGCACGTCGAACCTGCACTGGACGCGGGCACGCTGGGCTTCCGCGCGGGCAAGTACATGGCCTCCAACGACGAACTGCGCCTCACGCTCGAAGGCGCGGGCGGCCACGCGGCCATGCGTGCCGAACACCGCGACACGGTGAGCGCCGCCGCACAACTGATCCTGCACCTCACGGCCCTGAACACGCCCGAACGGGTCGTTTCGATCGGCAAGGTCGAAGCTGCGGGCGCCACGAACGTCATCCCGGACCGAGTCTATATGGAGGGAACGATGCGCACCTTCGACGAACGGGAGCGGGCCGAAGTGAAACGCACGATCGAGGAACTCGCCGCTGCGAACGACGCCTCATACGGCGTACGAACCCGGGTACACTTCACCCCCGGCTACCCGTGCGTGGTCAATGACCCGGAGTTGATCCGGCAGGCCGTCGCACTGGCCGAAACCGAAGGGATCCCCTTTCAAATGCTGCCCCTGCGCATGACTTCCGAAGATTTCGGCTTCTACGGCACCCGCTACCCGGCAATCTTCTACCGCCTGGGCGTCGGTCCCGGAGCCGGAAAACTGCATACATCCACCTTCAACCCCGACGAGGCGGCCATTCCGACCGGCATCCGGTTCATGGAACTCCTCGCCCGTAACTATTTCAACCGATGAATAAACTGAAAAATACGAAGAAATCGGCCGCATTCGACCGCTCTTCGCTGATTATTAACCTGTTCCGGGAATTCCCAAACAACAAATTTTCCCTCAAGCACCTGGCTTCGGCCTCGGGCGGCGCCACCAAGGAAGGCCGTCTTCGCACCCGTGAAATTATCGCGGAACTGCTCGCCCAGGGCACTATCGAGGAGTGCGGGCAGGAAAAGTACCGTCTCAGCGGCAAGGAGCGTCCCCGCCAGGAGGGCATCGTACAGATGATCTCGACAGGAGCGATGTATATCCGCTCCGAGGAGTTCGAAAACGACGTATATGTCAGCCAGCGCAATTCGCTGAATGCTCTGGACGGCGACCGCGTGGAGTTCGTCATCACCCGCCGCTCCCACGCCGGGTCCCTCGAAGGCGAGATCACCCGCATCGTGGAGCGCAGCCGCAAGCAATACGTGGGCACGGCCGACGTGAGCGACCACGCCATCTTCGTCAAGATGGATCCCCGGCGCATGCCGATGGACGTCTATCTCTCCAAGCGGGACAACCCTAACGTGCGGCACGGCGACAAAGTCGTGATCCGCATTACGGACTGGGCGCTGGGTTCCAAAAGCCCCGCCGGAGAGCTGGTCGAGGTATTGGGCCGCGCCGGAGAGAACAATACCGAGATGCACGCCATCCTGGCCGAATACGGCCTGCCCTACCATTTCGAGCAAAAGGTCGAAGATGCGGCCCAGGCCATTCCTTCGACGATCTCCAAAGCCGATTACGCCGCCCGGCGCGACTTCCGCAAGATAACGACCTTCACCATCGACCCGGCGGATGCCAAGGACTTCGACGCCCTCTCGATCCGCAAGATCGAAGACGGCGTATGGGAGGTGGGCGTACATATCGCCGACGTGACCCACTACGTTCAACCCCGCTCGGTGATCGACACCGAAGCCGAGGAGCGCGGCACGTCGGTCTATCTGGTCGATCGCACGATCCCGATGCTGCCCGAAAAATTGAGCAACGAACTTTGCTCGCTGCGCCCCGACGAAGAGAGTCTCTGCTTCTCGGCGGTCTTCACGCTCAACGAGGAAGCCGAAGTACTGGACAAATGGTTCGGCCGCACGGTCATCCTCTCCGACCGCCGCTTCACCTACGAGGAGGCGCAGCAGATCATCGAAACCGGCAAGGGCGACTTCGCCGAAGAGGTGCTGACGCTCAACCGTCTGGCCCAGCGGATGCGCAAAACACGCTTCAAGCGCGGAGCCGTAAGCTTCCAGCGCGAAGAAGCCAAGTTCAAACTCGACGCCGAAGGCAAACCCCTGGGCGTCTATTTCAAGGAGCAAAAGGAGGCCAACCAGCTCATCGAAGAGTTCATGCTGCTGGCCAACAAACAGGTCGCCGAATTCTGCGGACATCACAAAGTGAACGGCCGTGCCGTTCGGCGTACGATGGTTTACCGCGTACACGACGTTCCGAACGAGGAGAAGCTCGAAAAGTTCCGGACCTTCGTTCTGCGCTTCGGCTACGTATTCAAGGCCGACAAGGGACGCGCCGTGGCCAAGGAGATGAACAAGCTGCTGGGACAGGCCAAAGGACGCATCGAGGAGAACGTCATTTCGAACCTCGCCGTACGTGCGATGTCCAAGGCCTTCTACTCGACCGACAACATCGGTCACTACGGCCTCGCTTTCCCCTACTACACGCATTTCACCTCGCCAATCCGCCGCTACCCGGACATGATGGTCCACCGGCTGCTGGCCCGCTACCTCGAAGGAGGCAAATCGGCCGACCGCGACACCTTCGAGAAACTCTGCGTACACGCCTCGGAGCGGGAAGTGATCGCTGCCGAAGCCGAACGCGCCTCGATCAAGTACAAAATGGTGGAGTTCATGCAGGACAAGATCGGCCAGTTCTTCGACGGCCATATCTCGGGCATGAGCGACTGGGGCATGTACGTCGAGCTGGACGAAACCCACATCGAAGGCATGGTTTCGCTGCGGGAAATGGAGGACGACCTCTACCAGTTCGACGAGAACCGCTACGAGGTCTATGGACGCCGCAAAGGACGGATCTTCACCTTGGGCGATGCCGTGCGCATCCGCGTCAAGCGGGCCGACCTGCAACGCCGCCAGCTCGATTTCGAACTGGTGCACGATGCGGCGGCCGACTCCTGCGAGGACGACGTAAAGGGGCACGCAGCGATTCCGGTACGCCGCCAAAGCACGTCCCGACCGGGTAAGGGCGGCAAAACGTCCCGCAAAGGGGGCAAAAAAGGATCGAAGCGATGATCCGGGAACAGACGCAGCGAACCGCCGGGACCGGCCCCAACCGTGCGGAAGAGATATACGAAAAATGTCTGAAGCGTGATCCCCTCACGGCGGAGGAGGCGTATTGGCTTTACGAACAGGCCCCCCTGCAGGAACTGGCTCTCACGGCTGACCGCGTGCGCCGTGCCGTAGTGCCCGACCCGGAGGTCGTGACCTGGCAGATCGACCGCAACGTGAACATCACCAACGTCTGCATCTCGGGCTGCCGCTTCTGCAATTTCCACTGCAAACCCCACCAGACGGAGCGGGCTTTCATCACTACGCTGGATGAATACAAGGAGAAAATCGAGCGGATGCTCGCCCTCGGCGGCGACCAGTTGCTGCTGCAGGGCGGTCTGCACCCGAAGCTGGGGATCGATTTCTACGAGGAGCTTTTCTCGACACTCAAGAGCCTCTATCCGCAGGTACGCCTGCACGCCCTCGGAGCGCCCGAAGTGGCGCACATCGCCCGCATCAGCGGCCTCACCACGCTCGACACCCTGAAACGGCTGATCGCCGCCGGATTGGACTCCCTGCCGGGTGCCGGGGCCGAGATCCTCGATCCCGGCGTGCGGAAAGCCATCTCGCCCGCCAAACCTACGGTCGAGGAGTGGATCCAGGTGATGCACGAAGCCCACTGCCTCAACCTGCCGACCTCGGCGACGATGATGTACGGCCACGTCGAAACACCCCGTCAGCGTGTGGACCACCTGCTGCGCATCCGCGACCTGCAGGCCCGCTGTCCCGAAGGACATTACGGCTTTCTGGCCTTCATCCCCTGGATTTTTCGCTCGTCGGGCACCGAATTGGAGCGGCAGGGAGTTGCAACCCGCTTTTCACCATTGGAATACATTCGCATAATCGCCGTCAGCCGACTGGTTCTGAACAACATCCGCAACATCCAGGCTTCGTGGCTCACCGTCGGCAAGGCCACCGCTCAGGTAGCGCTGCACAGCGGCGCCAACGACATGGGTTCGATCATGATCGAGGAGAACGTCGTTTCTTCGGCCGGGGCGCACAACCAGTTCGATGCCGCAGGCATCCAACAAGCGATCCGCGAGGCGGGCTTCACGCCTCGTCTGCGGGACCAGCTTTACCGAATGCGGTAACGATCCCCATGCGGCAAGCCATATCAACTGAAGAGGGGTATTTCCCTGCACGAAAAAAAGCCGGAAAATTCCGGCTTTTTTATTCGGAACGAATTTTGAACTCTACCCGACGATTATAACCAACTCCCTATGACGGCATATTTACGGCCTGCTCTTCGACAGACAAGATTCTTCTCTCGATCCGGACTTACACGACATCTCGGACTTCTATACCGGACCGTACAGCCGACTATTGTGCTGTTCCTGCTTGTACTCGCCCTAACGGGCTGCCTTTCCGAAGAGATCCCGACGGAAAAGGAAACCACGCTCGTCCGCGTCGGAGAGGAGGCCCCTCACTTCACGGTCGGAATGCTCGACGACACAGCGATCACCC
>OLEF01000633.1_pt1 | contig 7236 bp, 6 predicted proteins | sample 1602171 | NCBI WGS metagenome assembly OLEF01 (sample SAMN02675048, study PRJEB24791) | human gut metagenome, SKBSTL034 | isolation source: stool | host: Homo sapiens | place: USA
GCAACTTCTCGGACTGGGCCGCAGTTGTAGTGGACAAGTCTTCCACGTCTTCGTTCAAAGAAGCAACCATTTCGTCCAATTCCTGGATACGAACATTCTTCTTTGCCAGATCTTCCTGTAGCGTGACAATCATATTGGCTTTCTGGTCAAGTTCGGAAGAAAGGCGGCTGATTGTTTTCCTCAAAGCCGAGGATTGGATTCCGCTCTTTTTCAGTTTCTCTTCCAGTTCGCTGATCTGCTGTTTGTTCTTTTTCAGTGTTTCGCTGATCAACTGCATGTTTTCTTTGATCTGTTCGCGATTACTCTTATTCAGATCTCCCTTTTGTTGCTGTATGTTGAGATAATTTTCTGCATCACGAATAGACTGGATGTCAGCCTCTACGTCATTGAGGGTTCCGAGGATTTCATCCATCTCGGCATTGCTTTTGGTGTTTTCGATTCTCAGAGAGTCGTTTTCTGCTTTCAGCTTCTTATATTCTGCTGAATTCTGTCCGCAGGAGGCCAGCATGGCTGTGCAAATCGTTGTTGCAATTAATACTTTCTTCATGTTCTTTCTGTTGTTACGTTAAACTTCTGTTCCTGTCTCTTTGTCCTTTTTATCTTTTAAGCCTGCTAATACAATAACAATCTCACCCCTTGGTTCGTTCACGGTAAAATGCTGAATTACTTCTTCTAAGGAGCCTCGTACGGTTTCCTCGTGTAATTTGGATATTTCCCGGGATACTGATACTTGGCGGTCCGTACCGAAAAACTCGGCGAATTGTGTCAAGGTCTTGAGCAGACGGAAAGGTGATTCATAAAAAATAATAGTCCGGTATTCCAAAGCCAATTCTTTTAGCCGGGTCTGCCTTCCTTTCTTTTGAGGGAGAAACCCCTCGAAACAGAACTTCTCATTGGGTAATCCGGACGCTACCAAGGCGGGCACGAAAGCTGTAGCTCCGGGCAGGCACTCTACGTCTACCCCTTGGCGAACACATTCCCTCACCAACATGAATCCCGGATCGGAGATGGCCGGCGTACCGGCATCGGAAACAAGGGCGATATTCTCGCCTCCCTTGATACGGGCCGCGATTTGCTCCACCGTCTTATGTTCATTGAACTTGTGGTGGGCATACATCTTTTTCTCGATGCCCAGATGCTTGAGCAGCACCGACGAGGTGCGCGTGTCTTCAGCCAGAATAAAATCGACTTCGGAAAGCACCCTGACGGCCCGAATCGTGATGTCGTCCAAATTTCCGATCGGCGTAGGAACGATATAGAGCTTAGCCATCGTCAGGAGAGTTTACGTTCCAGCAACTCCATCAGGAACCTCACTCCGTCGGACGAAGGGTTCCAATCGTAATTCTCGGAGATATAGATAATGCAGTCGTCCAGGTCGTCAAACTCGTTCAGACGGTCGATCGTCCGTTCGTACCGCTCGGTATCGCCGCCGAACAAGTCCCGCAGCAACAGGAATTTGTCGTTGATACCGATCGCCTGCTTCAGGTCGGTGATCCGCTCCTTGCGCACGATTTCGGAAGCCATGTCCTTCGGCGCGGCGATCGTGTCGGCCAGCGTATGCACGTCACCGCCCAACACCTCGCCCAGCACCGGCTCCGGTTCGGCGGCAAACGGGTATTTCGGGGCATCGGTTTTAGCCGAAGTCGTTTCGGCGACGACCGTCTTTTGCGAAGCGGCAACGGAAGCATCGGCATCCGCCGCATTATCCGCTTGCTCCGAAATCTCTGCAGCGACAGAGTCGGATTCCGATGTTTCGGACTGTGGCTCCGGCATTTGCGACGTTACGGACTTCTTCGGTTCATCCATTTTATCGAGGAGTGTTTCCGGCTGCGGAGCCACTGCATCGTCCTGCTCCTTTCCGGCGGTTGCCCGTTGCTGCGGCGCCGCTGCATGCCCCGGCTTCTGCCCGATTCCGACCGGAATCTTCGAAGCAGCGGCTTCCTGCGGCCCGTCCGTTTCGTAGAGGGACATGATGACCCGGCGCTTCTCCCTGTGACGGATCACCAGATCGTCCAGATCGAACAGACTGTCCTACACGACGACTTTCTGCTTCGATTCGGTATCGGCTTCAGAGGAGGGGGCAACCACCTGTCCGGCAGACGATCCGGCAAGCCCCTCCTGACCGATCCGAGCCGCAGCATCGCGCCCGGTTCCCGGCGCTTTGCCGGCCCGCCCTTCCATCGAAACGTCCTGCCGCGAAAAACCGGCCGCCGCAGACAGCGACACCTCGACGGCCGCAGGCTCCGATACAGGAACAGACTGCACAGCGGGTACAGATTCCGATACAGGCACGGGTTCAGGGGCAGTTCCGACGGCAGGCGCCGGATCCGGCTCGGGTACAGAAGCGGGAGCAACAACAGGCATCGGTTCCGACATAGGTTCTGTAACGGCAGACACTGAAACCGGCTTCTCGGAAGACGCAGGTTCCGGCACAGCCGCAGACTCCCCGACGGGTGCATCCAAAGCTTCGGGCATCGCAGCCGACTCCGGCAGGAAATCGCGGACAGGCTCCGCCAGCAAATCGTCCAGGTCGATACTTATTTCGGACACCGGCGCAACTTCGGCGACGGACTGCTGCGCAGCGACGGACGCGGAAGCGGAGGAATCCCCTTCGTCGAAATTCGCAAACCGTATCGCTTCATACAATTTTTTGAGCTTGTCCAAAACCAAATCCCGCTCGATGCCGGGGACATCGTGCGAACCCGCCCAGCCATCGACCAGTTCGATCAAACGGGCAAGTTCTTCCTGTATCTTGTTCACCTCCATAACAAAATCGGTTTATCAGAGCCAAAGGTACGAAAAATATCGGATGCGGGAAACGGTTTGTCCGCAGATTGCCAAAAATTCACCGATGCAGCTCGACGATTATTTTCCGAATCGGAAAAACTATGTATATCTTTGCTTCGGATGCAAAACCGAACGAAAAACCTTCGAACGGACACCGCACCCGCTTTGCTGCATATACCCACACTAAAAAAATCATCCTGAAATGGATATTCTGGAACTGCGCCGCTATTGCCTCTCCCTGCCGCTGGCAGAAGAGTGTACCCCGTTCGACGAAACGACCCTGGTCTTCAAAATCGGGGGCAAAATGTTCTGTTACACCGATATGGTGGAATTCCGATGGATCGCTGTAAAGTGCGATCCGGATCGGGCCGTTCTGCTTCGCGAACGCTATCCGGAACTGGTCACTCCCGCTTTCCACAGCAACAAACGCCACTGGAACGGCATCCGTACGGATGGTGATCTGCCCGACGCCTTTATCCGCGAGCAACTCCGCCACTCCTATCTGCTCGTCGCGGCAGGCATCACCCCCAAAGCCTTGCGGCAGGAAATACGAAACCAGATCGAAAAAGCCGGGCTCCCCGAAGAGTAACCCGGCTTTCGCCTCTTTCCCGAATCAGCCCCGCATCTGCCGCCGCATCATCCGACGCCAGCGGAAATACCCGGCCAGCGACATCGTCAGGTAAATCGTGTAGAGCAATGCGGTGAGCGGGATCTCCTTGTAGAAATAGAGCCCGACCGTCACCAAATTGACTACAAACCATACAAACCACTGTTCCAGATACTTGCGCGAAAGCATCCACATTCCCACGATGCTCAGCGACGTGGTCAGGCTATCCCAGAACGGCACGGTGCTGTTGGTAAAGGTCACGAGCACCCAGTAGATGAACAGATGGATCGCCGCATACGCCGCCGCGATCATCGGCCAGCGGCGTGCGGGCGTACGGGAAATACCGCCGCCCTTTTCGGTTTTGGGAGCGTTGCGCCATACCAGCCACCCATAGACACTTGCCAGAAAATAATAGACGTTCATGCCGAAATCGGCATAAAGCCCCGTCTGGAAGTAGAGCGTACCGTGCACGACGGGCATCACCAGCCCCACGAGCCAGAGGTAGATGTTGGCCCGGTATTCGAGCCACAGATAGAGCAGCCCCAGCGTAAAGCCGACGATCTGCAGGATGAGTTTGAGTTCCATCGCCTAAAACCGCACCGTTACGTTGGCCAGCACGTTGAACATCGCCTGGGGAAAATAGAAGGCCGAATCTTCGCGCACACCTCCGACAATCGACGAATAACCGTAGCCGTTGTTACAATACTCCGTATTGAAAAGATTGTTGATCTGCACGCCGAAACGCACGCTTCCGATCTTCGAGGCAGCCAATTCATACCCCAGGTTCAGGTTGGTGACACAGTAGTCGTCGAGCGACAGCGCATCGTTGCGGCCGTTGGTAAAGTATTGTTTGCCGACATACTGCGTATGCAGCAGGGCGCTGAACCCTTTGACATGGAAATCCAATAGCACTCCGGCGATGACCGACGGAGAGTAGGAAAGGGTCGAGGTCCCGAGATACAGCTCCTTTTCGCCCAGGTAGTTCCAGTCGGCGTCGTACTCCGAAACATATTCCGTATAGTTCTCGATCCGGTTCTGGCTCAGGGTCGCATTGGCTCCCAGCGAAAACCAGCGGGCGATGTTCAGCGAAGCCGAGAGTTCGATGCCCCGGCGGTAACTGTCTGGAATATTGCGGGACAGCTCCTGCCCCGTGTCCGAGAGTTCGCCCGTAGCGACCAGCTGATCCTTGTAGGACATATAGTAGAAGTTCACGCCCGCCTCGAAACGGTCGTTGTGGAAAAGATAGCCGAACTCCCAGTCGTACAGCCGCTCCGAGGTGGGATACTCCCCGTTCTTGGTATCGGTGAAGTTGCTGCGCGTAGGCTCCTTCTGCGCCACGGCGAACGACACATAGACCTTGTGATTCCGGGCGAAAGTGTAGTTCACGCCCGCTTTGGGGTTGAAAAAGTGATAGGTACGGTGAATATCCAACTCCTGAAGCGCCGAAGTGGTGCTGTTGAAATTGTCGTTGGTGCCCGTAATGTTATGCCGGATGAAACGGTACTGCAGGTCGGCATAGAGGTTCAGCCCCCGCGCAGCCTCCCAGTTGATCTTGGCGAAGACGTTGGCATCGTACTTGGTCGAGGCGTTACGATAATATTCGTGACGCGGGAAGCCGGGTGCATCGACGACCGACATCACGTTTCCCCAGTGGCCGCCGTCATATACGTTGCCCGCACCGCCCAGGGCCAGTTGTACGCGACCACGAGTATAGTTGGCCGATGCCACCACGCCGCCGAAATGGTTGTCCATCGACTTGCGGCGAATCAGATTGCTTTCGGTAATCGGCTCGTTCGGATCGTCCGTAGGGATCGGCGCGATACCGTACTCGCTCAACGTCTGTCCGTTCTTATACTGGTTGTAATAACCCGAACCGTAGGTGTAGTGGCCCGTGACATTCAGCGTCCAACGGGCGTTGAAGCGATGATTGACGATCAACTGATTGTTGATCTGGGTATAGTTATCCGTCTGGTTATCATAAAACGAAATCGATCCGTCGGCATGTTTGACAAGCCCCTGCGAATTGTAGCGCCGGTCGGTTTCGAGCTGCTCCTTCGTCACGCCGTCATAAGCCAGTCCGGCTCTGGCCACACCGCCGAAGGAGATCAGCTTCACGGCCGTACCCCCATCGTAGTACCCGACCTGCAACATGTAGGACTCCAGGTTGGTGAAGGCCCGATCGACATAACCGTCCGAGGAGATATGCGAAAGCCGGGCATCGACGGTCCAATGGCCGCCCATGAGTCCCGAACCGATCTGCAACGACTGTTTGTTGGTGTTGTAGGAGCCATAGGAAAGGGACGCTTCGCCAGAAAATTCGCTCGACATCGGGGCGGTGGTCATATTCACCGAACCGCCGAAGGCTCCCGTACCGTTGGTCGAGGTTCCGGCACCGCGCTGTACCTGGATCGTTCCGACCGAAGAAGCCATGTCGGGCGTATCGTACCAATAGACCGAGTGGCTCTCGGCATCGTTCATCGGCACGCCGTTGGTTGTGACATTGATGCGCGAAGCATCCGAACCGCGCAGACGGAACGCCGTACCGCCGATGCCGTTGCCGGCATCCGAAGTGGCGACCACCGACGGAGTCATTTGCAACAACGTCGGCATGTCGCTGCCGAAATTCCGGCGAGAAATCGCTTCTCGGCCGATATCGGCATATGCCACCGGAGTTTTGCGATCGACGCGGGTAGCGGTCACCTCGATCTGCTGCAATTCGTACAGTTTCATGGAATCCGGAGTCATGGAGTCCGTTTCCACCGGTTCGTCCGCGTGCACCGGCATCGCGCACCAGACAGCCGCAGCCGTAAGCGGCAGTAAGAAAATCCTTTTCATAACTTTAATTGAATTAAAAGAACAGAAAAGGGGTATGTCGTATCGATTATAGATTCCCGGTTTCAGCATTACCCGTATCCGGTACAATGGGTATAATCTCAGCCTGACAGTAAGGCACCCCTTCAAGAATACGGGCGCAAAGATAACATTAAATTTCGGAAAATCGCACCGCATCACAAAAAGAGTACGCCACCCGGCTCGACCCCAGGAATGGCGCACAGCTTTGTTCGAACAACTCACTCCGAATGCGGCGGACAGCGACGAAAAACCGACTGTTCGGATATTTGCCGAAAAAAACGTTTACAACCCGGAACCAGGCAAAACCCGGGACCGTTTTCCGGCTCCGACAGTTGAAAAATCCGGTATCTTCCTCGGGACAGGGCAAGCCTGGGGAGAGTCATCACCTACCGGAAAGTACCGAACCGATAGACGGTCTTCTGGCAATAAAATCCGTCAGGCGCAAGCAGCGGAGAAGGAAATTCCGGCCGATTGACCGCATCGGGATACCCCTGACAGACGACGGCGACCCCTTCGTAATCCCGGTAGCGGCCGCCCGACTTCGTTTCGGGGCATCCGCCGCCCAAGCGATTGCCGGTGTAGAGCGTCACGCCGGGCTGCGAAGAGAGAATCTCCACCCGGCGTCCCGAACGTGCATCGCGCAATTCGCCGACTTCGGTCAGGATATTCTGCTGCCAACCGTCCACGGGGAAGAAGTGGTCGTACCCCCGCAGCATCCGGATCCGGTCGAAATCGGAATCGACGCCCTCGCCCAAGCGGCGCAGTGAACGGAAATCGGCGGGCGTACCGGCAACACCGAGCAGTTTCCCGGTAGGAATCAGACGATCGTCCGCTTCCAAAACAGTCGAAGCATCGAGCCGCAGCTCGTGGTCGAGTACCGACCCGCTGCCCTCGCCACCCAGATTGAGCAGCAGGTTGCAGGCCATGTTCACGGGCGTCGTCCGGTCGGATCGAGCGATATAAGTTATTTCCAGCGCATTATCTTCGTC
>OLEF01000638.1_pt1 | contig 7221 bp, 6 predicted proteins | sample 1602171 | NCBI WGS metagenome assembly OLEF01 (sample SAMN02675048, study PRJEB24791) | human gut metagenome, SKBSTL034 | isolation source: stool | host: Homo sapiens | place: USA
GCGAGGACGCCGAGGCTGTCCTGACCCACCGGCTCACCGCTTCCAGCCTCACTGTGGGCTGAAGCTCCTCTCTCCCCTTCCCACAGGCACAGAAAGGCCCCGCCGCCCTGCACATTTCATGCAGAGCGGCGGGGCCTTTTCCTGTGTTTACCGCACCCCAGCCGCAGCCGGGACACGCTTTTCGGGCTTTCTGCGCTGCTCCGAAGCGGCAGCGCGGGAGCGGTCGTAGCAATAGCGGATGATGGCCTGACGGCGGACGATGCCGATGAACATCCCCCGGTCGTCCACCACGGGGACGAAGTTCTGGTTCATGGCCGCCTCGATGAGCTGGTCCATGCTCGTCGTGACCGTGACGGCCTTGTAGTCCCGCTTATGGGCGAAATCCCGGATGGGCACATCCTCCGCCGCCTCAAGGTCAAGGCCGTGGAACTTCTTCAGCCCCCACAGGATGTCCCCCTCCGTCAGGGTACCCACATACTCGCCCTTGCGGTTGAGCACCGGGATGGATGCGTAGCGGTTGTTCTCCCATTTTTCCAGCGTCTGGCGAAGGGTGAAGTCATCGTACACATACATCAGGTCCTGCTTGGGGGAAAGGAAAAACAGAATATTCATGAAAACAACTCCTATTATGAACTTTTTCCGCCGCCGGGGCCGCAGCTCCTGTGCAGCCGCAGCAAATTCCTGTCTTCATCACCTTGATCAAATATTCCTGCATCCTGCGCCGGATACAGTCCTACTCTTTCCACTTTAGATTTTAGCACTTTTTCATAGTAAGATAAAGATGTCTGCGCCATGTTTTATATTTTATTCACAATCACCTTTTGTTTCGTCGGATAAATATTCACGAAATGGATGCACAGCGAAGGATTTTGTGCTATACTAACACTAGGAATGCGGCCCTTGGCGGCTTCGTCTGTCTTCCAGTATACCGGCTCGCGGTGTCGAAACAGGCCGAAGCCGGCGATCCGTGCCAGACTTTTCCCCTTTGCATCTGCAATTATGTGCTGTACAGCTTCCAAAGAAAGTTGTATAATAAGAGCGGTACGCCGCCCTTTGGGCCTGCGCGCCGCCCCGCCGCCGTGCGGACAGGGGTACAATTATGAATAAAAGGAGCAGAGCGACTATGATCACTTCCCGTTTTCCGCTGGGAGATGTCAGCTTCTCAGCCGAGTATTTTTCCACGCTCGTGGGCGAAGCAACCAAACAATGCTACGGCGTGGCCGCAATGGCCCCCCGTGATCTGACCGACCGCGTCCGCTGCGCCGTGCGCGGCGTGGACGACTCGGCCAAGGGCGTCCGTGTCACACAGGAAGAGGGCCGTCTCGTGATCGAGCTGCACATTGCCGTCAGCTACGGGCTGAACATCTCCACCGCCGCGCGTGCCATCTCGCACCGCGTGAAGGACGAGGTTGAGCAGGCCACCGGCCTGAAGGTCGCCCGCGTGGTCGTATCGGTCGATGACGTGGTTGCCTGACGAGACAAAGCCCGCCCGGGGGATACCGGGAAGATATAAGGAGTAAAAAGCAATGATTTCTGGTAAGATCCTGCGCGACGCCATCATTTCCGGCGCAAACAACATCAACAATCAGCGCTCCCGCGTGGACGAGCTGAATGTCTTCCCTGTCCCCGATGGCGACACCGGCACCAACATGGGCATGACCGTCGGCGCAGCCGTCCGTGAGCTGCAGGCCATGGACGACAGCTGCACCGTGGCGGAAGCCTCCAAGACTGCTGCTTCCGCCATGCTGCGCGGTGCGCGCGGCAACTCCGGCGTGATCACCAGCCTGCTGTTCCGCGGCTTCTCCAAAGCTCTGGAGGGCAAGAAAGAGGCCGACGCCGCCGACATCGTCTCTGCGCTCAAGAAGGGCGTCGAGGGCGCTTACAAGGCCGTCATGAAGCCCACCGAGGGCACCATCCTGACCGTGGCCCGCGTGGCTTCGGAGGAAGCTGCCGCCTGCGGCAAGGAGGATGTGGCCGAGCTGTGGGACGTCGTCCTCGCTGCGGGCCAGAAGGCTCTGGAGGACACCCCCAACCTGCTGCCCGTCCTGAAAAAAGCCGGCGTCGTGGATGCCGGCGGTCAGGGCATCATGATCATCTTTGAGGGCATGGGCAAGGTGTTCCACGGTGAAGGCATCGTGGCTGGCGGCGAAGCTGCCCCCAATAAGGCAAAGCTGTCCACCGAGAACGCCGGCAAGGGCGTGTTCACCGACGACCTGATGAAGGTAGAAGACATCAAGAACGGCTACTGCACCCAGTTCCTCATCAACAAGAACGAGGGCGCAAGCGCTGCAAAGATGCGTGCCTTCGCCGAATCCAACGGCGACAGCGTGGTCTGCATCGAGGACGATGACGTCATCAACCTCCATGTCCACACCGCCGACCCCGGCAAGATCCTGAGCGAGGCCATCAAGTACGGCTACCTCACCAACTTCAAGATCGAGAATATGCACGAGCAGTTCCTTGCCCGCCAGAAGCAGGGCAAGAGCCTCGAGAAGCAGGCTTCTGCCGAGAAGAAGCCCGACCCGGCCAGCGAGTTCATCTACGCTGCCGTTGACCCCAGCCGCGACTACGGCTTTGTCGCTGTCGCCGCCGGCGAGGGCCTGAAGGCCGTCTTTACCGACCTGTCCGCTGACGCGGTCGTCTCCGGCGGTCAGACCATGAACCCCGCCACCGAGGACATCCTCGCCGCCGTCCAGAGCGTCCCGGCCAAGACCGTCTTCGTCCTGCCCAACAACAAGAACATCATCATGGCTGCTGAGCAGGCCCAGAAGCTGGCCGACCGTCAGGTGGTCGTCCTGCCCACCCGCACCGTCCCCATGGGCATCACGGCTCTGCTGAACTTTGACCCCTCCGCCACCGTCGAGGCCAACACCATCAACATGATGTCCGCCGCCGACAAGGTATCCACCGGCCTCATCACCTACGCCGCCCGCGACAGCGAGTACGACGGTAAGCGCATCCGGAAGGGCGAGATCATGGCGCTGGAGAACGGCAAGATCGTCTCCACCTCCAACGACATCACCAAGGCCACCTATCGTCTGGCCCGCGGTATGTGCAAGAAGGATTCCAGCTTCGTCACCATCATCTCCGGCTGCGACGTCTCCGACGAGGATGCCGAGAAGGTGACCGAGATCGTCAAGGCCAAGTGCCCCAACCACGTTGAGGTCAGCCACATCCGCGGCGGCCAGCCGGTCTACTATTATATGATCAGCGTGGAGTAAGCCTCTCCCCTGTTCAAAGCAATACCCGCAACACAAAACGACCTCTGCTTCCGGTCATCCGGTCGCAGAGGTCGTTTTTTTAGTTATACTGATTTTTACCCGGCGTGAAGGGCGTCATTCTTCGCCAGAAGGTACACGCAGTACTGGTTCATGCTGATGCCCTCCCGCTGCGAATGCTCTGCGAGAGCGCGGTGCAGGCTTCGGGGCAGGCGCAGCTTGAACTGCCCGGAGTACGCCTCCAGACTGTCCGGCTCAGGAATTTCAATGTTCTCTTCCAGCGCTGCCTCCAGCCATGCCTTTTTGGCGTCCAAAGCGTTTTTCAGCGCCTCTTCCTCCGTCTCTCCGCAGGTGATGCAGCCCGGGAGGTCCGGATAAGAAGCCACAAAACCGCCCTCGTCACTGTCCTTGACGATTTCCATCCGATAGGACAGCGCCAGATAATCATTCAGCGTCTTCATCGTTCTTCGCCTCGCTCTCTACGATCTGTCTCACCATTTCGACATAGACTTTCTTGATCGGTTCATGCTTCGGGATCGTAATAGGATAGCAGCCTGCCTTGCGGAAGGTGTAATGGCTGCTGCCGCTCCGGGGTGCGCTCATCTCATAGCCATAGCTTTCCAAGACCCTGCGCAGTTCGTCGAACCGGAGGTCTTTGCTCAAAGAGCATATCCTTGCCAACAGTTTATCCCATTTTGACATCCTGATTCTCCTATTTCCATTATATATGGTGTCGCATATGGTGTCAACATCTTTTTAGAAGAAGCTCACCTGACTGCTCTCGGGCAGGTCGCCCAGAGCGCCCACCTGACGCAGGCGGTCGATGATGCTGCTGCCGACGCCGGAGGCCTGCTGCAGCTCCTCGATGGAGAGGTATTCTTCGCCGTGGATGGTCACATTTTCCAGCGCATCGGCGGCGGCACCGCCCAGACCCTTCAGGGAGCAGAAGGGCAGGCGCACCTTGCCATCCTCCACCACATACTTCGAGCCGCGGCTCTTGCCCAGCTCGATGGGCAGGAACTCGTAGCCCCGCACCAGCATCTCGTTGACCAGCTGGAGCGAGACGAGGACGTCCTCGTCCTTGGCGTTTTTCTCCTCCTTCAGGCGGCGCTTGACCTCGTTCATGTGGGCGCGGGCCACCGCCGCACCGCCCACGGCGGCTTCGTAGTCGATGTCGTCGCCGCGGACAGTGAAATAGACCGCATAGAACGCCTGCGGATGGTAGAGCTTGAACCACATGAGACGGATGGCCGACATCAGGTAGGCCACGGCATGGGCTTTCGGGAACATATACTTGATCTTGCGGCAGCTCTCGATGTACCAGTCCGGCACCTCGTGCTCCCGCATGGCCTCCTCCCAGCCGGGCGCAAAGCCGCCCTTGGCCACCTTGCCCTTACGGACGGCCTCCATGATGTCGAAGGCCATCTTCGGCTCGAGGCCCTTGCGCAGCAGGTAGAGCATGATGCTGTCGCGGCAGCCGATGACCTCCGCGATGGTGCAGGTGCCGCTGCGGATGAGTTCATCGGCGTTGCCCGTCCAGACGTCGGTGCCGTGAGACAGGCCCGAGATCTGGATCAGCTCGGAGAAATTCTTGGGCCGGGCCTCCACAAGCATCCCGCGCACGAAGTTCGTGCCCATCTCGGGGATGCCGAAGGTGCCGGTCTGGCTGTCGATCTGCTCCGGCGTGACGCCCAGCTCCTCCGGGCTGGTGAGCAGGCTGTAGACCTTGGGGTCGTTCATGGGGATGCTGTCCACCGGGATGCCGGTATATTCCTCGAAATACTTGTAGAAGGTGGGCATATCGTGGCCCAGCTCGTCCAGCTTGAGCAGGGTGTCGTGAAGGTATTTGAACTCGAAGTGGGTGGTCAGCAGACCGCCCGCCACATCATCCGCCGGGTGCTGGATGGGGCAGAAGTCGTAGATCTCGTAGGTGTCGGGCACGACGACCATGCCGCCGGGGTGCTGGCCGGTGGTGCGCTTGACGCCGGTGCAGCCCAGCGTCAGGCGGTTCTCCTCGGCGTGGTTGACCGTTCTCCCCCGCTCATCCAGATATTTTTTGACGTAGCCATAGGCTGTTTTGTCCTGAATGCCGGAGACCGTGCCCGCCTTGAAGACGTTGGCCTTGCCGAACAGTTCCTCGGTGTAGCGGTGGACGTTGGACTGATATTCGCCCGAGAAATTCAGGTCAATATCCGGCTCCTTGTCGCCGTAGAAGCCGAGGAAGGTCTCGAAGGGGATGTCGTGGCCGTCCACCAGCATCCGGGTGCCGCACGCGGGGCAGTTCTTGTCGGGCAGGTCGAAGCCGTCCTCCACGCTGCCGTCGGTGATGAACTCGCTGTGCCTGCACTTGGGGCAGCGGTAATGGGGCGGCAGACTGTTGACCTCCGAGATGCCGGAGAAGTGGGCCACAGCCGACGAGCCGACCGAGCCGCGGCTGCCCACCTGATAGCCGCCCGCGTTGGAGTAGGCCACCAGCTTGACCGCGATGACGTACAGGACAGCGTAGCCGTGGCCGCAGATGGAGTCCAGCTCTTTTTGCAGCCGCTTTTCCACGATCTCGGGCAGCGGGTCGCCGTAATCCCGCTTGGCGTGCGCCCATGTGGCGTCCCGGAGCTGCTGCTCTGCGCCCTCGATGCTGGGCGGATAGGTGCCGCGCGGGATGGCGCGGACGCTGCCGTCGATGCTGGCCGCGATCTTGCGGGGGTTGGTCACGACGATCTCGTAGGCCTTCTCCTTGGGCAGATAGCGGAACTGGTCCAGCATATCCTCCGTCGTGCGGTAGAACAGAGGCGGCTGATTGTCCGCGTCCTTGAAGCCGTTGCCCGCCTGTAAAACAGAGCGGTAGATGGCGTCCTCCGGCTCGGTGAAGTGGACGTCGCCGGTGGCGATGACGGGCTTATGGAGGTCTTCGCCCAGCTGGATGACGGTGCGGTTGAAGTCCTTGATGACTTCTTCGCTCTCCACCTTGCCGTCCCGCACCATATAGGCGTTGTTGCCCAGCGGCTGGACTTCCAGTACATCGTAATAGGAGGCGATCTTCTTCAGCTCCTCGTAGGAGCGGCCCTCCACGATGGCGCGGTACAGCTCGCCCGCCTCGCAGGCCGAGGTCAAAATCAGGCCGTCGCGGTACTTGTTGAGGAGGCTGCGGGGCACGCGGGGCTTCTTGAAGAAGTAGTTGACATGGGCCTCGCTGACGATCTTGTAGAGGTTCTTCAGGCCCATCTGGTTGCGCACGAGGATGATGAGGTGGTAATACTTCTTTTTCAGCACCTCGCGGTTGCCGCCGAGTCCGGTGTTGATGCCGCTGACGGCCGTGACCTGCTTTTCCTCCAGATCCTTGAGCATGACGCAGAAGATGCGGCCCAGCGCGGCAGAGTCCTCGCAGGCGCGATGGGCTTCGTAGGCGGGCAGCTCCAGATGCTTGTTGATAGTCCCCTGCTTGTAGTTGTGGAGGCCGGGGTACATAGCCTGCGCCATGGTCAGGGTGTCGATATAAGTCGGTTCGAACTCGATGCCGCTCCGCTTGGCGGCAGCGCGGAGGAACCGGATGTCGAAGGAGTGGGCGTTGTGGGCCACGAGGATGCGGCCATCCACGAATTTGAGGAAGGCTTCAAGCGCCTCGGCCTCGCCGGGGGCATTGGCCACCATCTCGTTGGTGATGCCGGTCAGCTCCGTGATCTTGGGCGTGATGGGCTTGCCGGGTTTGACGAAGGTGTCGAATTCCTCCACCACCTCGCCGTCCCGCACGATGACTGCGCCGATCTCGGTCAGGTACTCCACGCCCGGGTCGAGGCCCGTCGTCTCGGTGTCGAAGACGCAGAACTCGCCGTTCAGCGGCTCGTCCTTCACGCCGTAGACGCAGGGGATCATGTCATCGACGAAGTAGGCCTCACAGCCGTAGATGAGCTTGAAGTCCGGGTCGGTCTTGTGGATGGCGTCCGCCGCCAGCATGGCCTCGGGGTAGCCCTGACAGACGCCGTGGTCAGTGATGGCGATGGCCGGG